>OGXW01000500.1_pt1 | contig 29414 bp, 21 predicted proteins | sample 1576341 | NCBI WGS metagenome assembly OGXW01 (sample SAMEA3541592, study PRJEB24748) | human gut metagenome | biome: human gut; feature: human-associated habitat; material: faeces | place: China | collected 2012
TTGGTTTGGGAAACCCAGAACTCCCTTAGGGGAAGCCTCACTAAAGCTCGGAGCATGAACAAAAATTTTACCTACTCTGAGGATGGCAGCAGGGGAGGCCCGGAGGGGAGGCGAGGGTTAGGAGGTGCGAATTATTTCGCACCTTACGCATTCGGCGTAGGCCATGAACGCTTCCTGAGTATTAATAATACCATTAGCGCTGCGCGAACGCGTGAGGTGCGAAATAATTCGCACCTCCTATGCCGGCGACAGCCATTATGGGGCTAACGAGGAGGCATCGCCATGCGCTCCGGTGGATTCCGAGGGCGGTTCCGGACGGGTTGCGCCATTGACCGATAGGGACCTGGCAACAGCCCGCGGTCGGTCAATCGGGGGCAGTGCGGTGCCGGGGATTCGCTATCAGGTGCACTTCGCCCCGCTATGGAAGCATGTTCAGGATCCATGCGCCGTAGCGGGGCGAAATGTTATTTTTTTAGGGGGATATTGGGCGAATTGGGAGGAATGGGAGGGGTTAGGTTGTGGTGAGGAGGGCGGTGGCGAGGGAGGCGATGCCTTCGGAGCGGCCGGTGAAGCCGAGGTGCTCGGTGGTGGTGGCTTTTACGGAGACGCAGTCGAGGGGGATGCGGAGGTCCTGAGCTACGTTGGCTCGCATCTGCTCGATGTAGGGGAGCATTTTGGGAGCCTGGGCGATGACGGTGATGTCGACGTTGGCTACGGCGTAGCCTTTTTCACCGACGAGGCGCAGGCACTGGCGCAGAAGTAGACGGGAGTCGGCGCCGCTGTAGCGCGGGTCGGTGTCGGGGAAGTGGTAGCCGATGTCGCGCAGGGCGGCTGCTCCGAGGATGGCGTCGGAGAGGGCATGGAGGGCCACGTCGGCATCGCTATGGCCGAGGAGCCCTTTCTCGTAGGGGATGTCGACGCCGCAGATGATGCAGGGGCGCCCCTCTACGAGGCGATGGACATCGAAGCCGTTGCCGATGCGGAATGGGAGGGGCATATGCTGCGTGGTGGTTCGGGTTTATTTGCGCGAGAAGAGGTTTTTGATTCCGTCCATGTCGAATGTGAGCGTGAAGCGGAGGGTCTGGTCGAGCGGGGAGCTCTGGGCGGTGGCGAGCATGTAGGATGCGTCGAGGCGCACTACGTTGAGCGAGAATCCGGCGCCGAAGCCGAAGTACTGGCGGTTGCCTTTCCACTGGCTCTCGTGGTAGTAGCCGGCGCGCACGAAGAATTGCTGGTTGTAGCTGTATTCGGCGCCAAGCGAGTAGTTGATTTCCTTGAGCTCTTCGCTGAAGCCGCCGGGGGCGTCGGTGAAGGATTTGAAGATGCCGGAGATGGGCGACATGTCCTGCCAGTCCTGGTAGGCGCGCTGCCATTCTTCCTGGTCGGGCACTTCGACGCCGTCGACGACTTTCGTATAGTCCTTCTGGCGCGGGCGGGTGGGCACGAGCAGCTTGTTAAGGTCGAGCGAGATGGCGAGGTTGTGGTAGTCGGCGAGAGGGAACATGAACATGGTGCCGAGGCGGAGGTTGGTGGGGAGGAACGCGGGATTGGCTCCGCGGTCGTAGCTCACTTTGGTACCGATGTTGGATATATCGAAGCCCCAGGAAAACTGGCATTCGTTCTGGCCGATGATGGGGTAGGTGGTGTAGTAGCCGGAGATGTCGGCGGAGAAGGCTGATGCGCCGGTCTGGTTGTCGCCCACGTCGGAGGTTGAGTTATAACCCAGGTCGGAATAGATGTAGCGGAACACGATACCCATCGAGAATTTCTCGGAGAGTTTGCGTGAGTAGCCTACGTCGATAGCCATTTCGTAGGGGTTGATGCTGGAAGCTGCCTGATTGGCGGGGCTGGATGTCGTCACCTCGCCGAGCGAGAAGTAGCGGAGCGAGGCGGAGATGGCCTGGTTGTCGTTGCTGCCGATTTTCCAGTAGCCTGCAAGGTTGGCCAGGAAGATGTCGTTGACGAGTTTGCGGAGCCATGGTGTATAGCTCAGCGAGACGGCAGCCTGCGAGTAGGCGAAGGCGTATTTCGAGGGGTTCCAGTATTGCGAGTTGGCGTCGGGGTCGGTGGCCGCGCCGAGGTCGCCCATGGCTGCGCCACGGGCATCGGGAGCGATACTGAGCGATGTTACGCCCGTCTCGATAGGGTTGAAGTCTTCCTTGATGTCGTCGGCTGCGGCGCTGAACGCGCAGAAGGCGGCCGCGGCAACCAGGACAATATACGGGATTATTCTTTTCATTTTACGGTCAATCAGACTGAAAGAGTGTGGATTGGGTGGCGGGAACGGAGGCTCATAGGCCATTGGGATATATTTATTCCCACACAATATATAACTGAAAATAAGCCTGATTATTGTATAGAAGGCTTATCATAACGGCTCATCTGGGTCGTCGTTTGAGGGATATTCGGTCTCGGTCATTGACTTTAGTCAACTCCCGTCGACCTCACCCTCAAACTCCTACCATCTGAACCGTTCTGATAGGCCTTCTTTCTATATCATCTTCCAAATCTGAATGGAGTGCGCCCCGCCGGGAGGCATGATGGCCATCCGGCGGGGCGGGTATGGGGGTTGTGGTATTCAGTCAATCAGTCGCGGCTGGAGCCGAAGAAGCGGAGGAGGTAGAGGAAGAGGTTGATGAAATCGAGGTAGAGATTGAGGGCGCCGAGTGTGGCCAGACGTCCGTCGGCCATCGTGGGGTCGGCCATGGCCATGCGTTTGATTGTCTGGGTATCCCAGGCGGTGATTCCGATGAAGATTGCGACGCCGAGGAAGGAAACAATCCAGTCGAGCGTGGAATTGGCCCAGAAGATGTTGACTATCACGAGGATAATTAGTCCGAACAGGGCCATGTAGAGGAACGATCCGATGCGCGTAAGGTCGCGTGTGGTGAAGTATCCGTAGATGCTCATGGCGCCGAATACTCCGGCACATATCAGGAATGTCTTGAAGATCGACGGGAGGGAATAGGCCACGAAAATCAGCGAAAGCGTCAGACCGTTGACCACGGCGAAGAGGAAGAAGAGGCCTGTGGCCATTCCGGCGCTCATTTTGCGCAGCCCGGCCGAGATTGCGAGCACGAGGCCGAGTTCAACGAGAGCGAGCCCCCAGTAAAGCCAGCGGTTGGCAGCCAGATAGGCCAGGAAACTATGGTCGGACGAGGCGGTAGCAGCCACGAGCCATGCCACGAGGGCTGTGACAATCAGGCCGAGAAACATCTTGACGTAGACGCTCTTCATCACAGCCGAAACGCGCATGTCGAGGCTCTGCGGCTGCTGGAAGTTGTCGGTGGAGAAGTAGTTCATATTTTCTTGTTTAAAATGATTTTATTTTGCGGTTAACAGGATGCAAATATAACAAATTAGAGCGGAAAAGCGCTCAAAAGTTTAATCGCAGGGAAGATAACCGCAAGCGACCTTAAGGACTTTAAAGACCTTAGGGACTTTAAGGACCTTAGAGAGGCTTTGGACGATTACATGCGCTCGGGGACGCGGATGCCCAGGAGCGACATGGCGGTGCGGACCACGCGCGAGGTGGCTTCGCACAGGGCCAGGCGGAGGGAGCGCACGGCCGGGTCGGTCTCGCCGAGGATAGTGTAGTCGTGGTAGAACTGGTTGTATTGCTTTACGAGTTCGTAGGCGTAGTTGGCGATGAGGGCCGGCGAGAAGCTGCGCCCGGCTTCCTGAACGGTGGCGGGGAAGTCGGCCAGGGTCTGGATGAGGGCAATCTCCTTTTCGTTGGGGACAACGGCCGAGTAGTCGACAGAGGTGAGCTGCTTGTCCTGGGCTTTGCGGAGCACGGAGCGGATGCGGGCGTAGGTGTACTGGATGAAGGGGCCGGTGTTGCCGTTGAAGTCGATGGACTCCTTGGGGTTGAAGAGCATGTTTTTGCGCGGGTCGACTTTCAGCAGGAAGTATTTCAAGGCTCCGAGGCCCACGGTCTCGCAGATTTCGGATATTTCGGCGGGAGTGAGGCCGTCGAGCTTGCCGAGCTCGCCGCTCACCTGGCGTGCGCCCTCCACCATTTCCTCCATGAGGTCGTCGGCATCAACTACGGTGCCTTCGCGGCTCTTCATCTTGCCTTCGGGGAGTTCGACCATGCCGTAGCTGAAGTGCACGAGGTCTTTGCCCCAGCGGAAGCCGAGACGGTCGAGCAGCAGCGAGAGCACCTGGAAATGGTAGTTCTGCTCGTTGCCGACCACGTAGATCATGCGGTCGATGGGGTAGTCCTGGAAGCGGAGTTTGGCGGTACCGATGTCCTGGGTCATGTAGACGGAGGTGCCGTCGCTGCGGAGCAGGAGCTTCTGGTCGAGGCCGGCGTCGGAGAGGTCGGCCCATACGGAGCCGTCGTCTTTGCGGAACATGATACCTTTCTCAAGGCCTTCGAGCACTTTCTGCTTGCCTTCGAGGTAGGTGTCGCTCTCGTAGTAGATTTTGTCGAAGTCGACGCCCATGCGGCGGTAGGTCTGGTCGAAGCCGTCGTAGACCCACTGGTTCATCATCGCCCAGAGCGAGCGCACTTCGGGGTCTTTGGCTTCCCAGCGGCGGAGCATTTCGCGCGCCTCGGCCATGAGCGGCGAGAGCGCGGCAGCCTCTTCCTCGCTTATCCCTTTTTCAGCGGCAATCTGCTTGATTTCAGCCTTGTAGTGCTTATCGAAGAGCACATAGAAATCGCCGATGAGGTGGTCGCCCTTCTTGCCTGCTTTCTCGGGAGTTACACCGTCGCCCCATTTCTGCCACGCGAGCATCGACTTGCAGATGTGGATGCCGCGGTCGTTGACGATGTTGGTCTTGACCACGCGGTTGCCGCAGGCCTTGAGGATTTCGGCGAGCGAGTAGCCGAGGAGGTTGTTGCGCACATGGCCCAGGTGGAGGGGCTTGTTGGTGTTGGGGGAGCTGTATTCCACCATTACCAGGGGCGATTCGGTGGTGGGCTCGACGGTGCCGAAATGGGGTGTGGAGAGCACGTGGGCGAGCACGGAGTTCCAGAACGTGGGTTCGATCACGAGGTTCAGGAAGCCTTTGATTACGTTGAAACGGTCTACGGCCGGCTCGTTGTCGACGAGCCACTGACCGATTTCGGCGCCAACGGCTTCGGGTGCTTTACGGGCGGCTTTTACCCAAGGGAAGACCACGATGGTGAGGTTGCCTTCGAATTCTTTCTTTGTGGTCTGGGGCACGATGGAAGCGGGGTCGCATTCCACTCTATAAAGATCTTTGACGGCGCGGGCCACGCCCTGCGCTATGATATTGTCGATTGACATCTGTTGGTTAGTATGGTGGGTTAAGAATTTGTTCAATAGTGGACTACGAGCTGTACAGGCTTTGCCGAGCCGTAGAGGCGGCCGGTGCGGATGTAGGCTTCGACGGTGTAGAGGCCGGCGGCTACGGCGTTGCCCCCGGCGTCGGTGAGGTTCCATACGTAGGGGAAGGATGGATTGTCGACGCGGACAATCGGGCGCCCCTGGGCGTCCTTAACCACGAGGTGGCCTTCCACGGGGTCGGTGACGTTGCAGTCAAGATTGATCGTGGCGGATTCGCGTACGGGATACTCTTCGACCGAGAGGGTTGCCTCAAGAGGCTGGGATACGACGGTGAAATCGATTGTCGAACGCGCCGTCAGGCCGGATGCGTTGCTGACGCGGAATGTTACCGAATGATGGCCGTCGGTAAGGTTGCTGAGCGGGAAAACGAGCGAGCCGGAGCCGTCGGGGGCTATCGAGAAGCTGTATTGTGCATATGGCACGGGGATTCCTCCGTCGACTATCACGGCGGCCGACCGGCCGGCAGAACTGCTCTGGGCTATGAGGCCGAACGGATCGGCATCGACGCTGGCATAGAGTGTGGCCGAGGGGCCCTGAACCACGTCGCCCTGACAGAAATCCGGAGAATTGACATACATTGCGCTGATTACGGGAGCTGCAGCCCCCTCGATGTCGGGTGAGGCAGCCTCGGGCTGAAGTACGGAGAGGCCTTTCCAGCCGTCGCTCACTATGGTTTCGCCAGCGCGGGCGTAGAACTGCAGACGGTTGGTGGACTGGAAGCGTGGCGAGGGGACGAAGAATTCAGCGTGAAAGCGTCCGCCCTCCACCGTAGCCATCGTCTCCACGAGAAGCTCTTCGTCGAGCACGGATGAATCTCCCAGGCTCAGGTCGGTCTTGTCGCCGTTGATTACATCGAAAGAAATCGGAGAATCGTAGAGCGAGATGTGGAGAGTGCCGTTGAAATCTTTTATTTCATTGCCCTTGAGGTCGACAACGACGCCTTCGAGGCGCACGGGGGTGTCGGCGTTGACGCTGACCTCCGAGTCGGGGTCGACTTCGGCGCCGTTGACGGCGGTGAGGCGAACGCCGTGGGTGCGCTGAGGAATCGGAATTTCAGGATCTCCATACAGATTGTAGGCCAGGCGATTGGCCATGGCGCGGTTGCGTGTGGTGCCCTGGTTGAGGTCGTCGATAAGGCCGTTGTGGGCGTCCATCATCACCGTGCCTGTTGTAGGATTCGGACGCTTGAGGTAGACTTTTTCCACGACCTCGCGTGCGAGATACTGATTGTAGTTCATGAATACCGAGCGGCAGGCTGCGATGACGCCTATGGCGCCACCGTTGCGTTCGGAGAGCATGGCTTCGGAAATCGAGTGTGAGGTCTGCGAGGGCTCGATGCCGTTGCAGGTGGCGAACATCACGAATGGTGGTACCGTATAGCTGGTTGAAGCCACTTTGGAAACATCCCAGAGCGAGCCTGCTCCGAGTGCGAAAGTGCTGAGCGAATGGCCGTTGAAGGTGAATAGGCCGATGCCGCGCGTCAGGGCGTCGGTCATTTTGCCGGTCACCATGGCGGCCGTGCTGTTGACAAAGGGATAGATTGAGTTGTGGGCCTTGATGGCGGTCGTGCCGGGGGCGAGGGCCTCGATGTCGGTGGCGAGTTCGTCGGCCTGCTTCATATGACCGTTGCTGTTGCCCCAGTCGGAACTTACGAGCACGGTATTGTATATTTCGGGAGAGGGGAGATTTGCGAGGTATTTCTCTACTTTGTCGATGTAGGAGGCGACATAGCTGCCCGAAATGGCGGGAATACGTCCTACGGAAATCTTCATGTCGGTATTGAACATGTCGAGAGTGGAGCTGTTGTAGTCGAGCATTCCGACGAAGGCGTCGGTCTTGTAGCTCTGGGGCCATGAGCCTACGGCGTCGCCGCGCTCACAGAGGAACATCGGCACGTAGTTGCGCCGGCATTCATCGGCGTTGTCGACGGTGATGTAGCGGTTGTCCCAGTGGGCGGCTCCGATTATGAGCACGGAGCGGAATTTCGCGGGGTCGCGCTCGTAGAGCGAGGAGGCGAACGAACGCAGGGCCATAATCATAGGCGTGCCTGATGAAAATTCGTTGTAGACCTGCTCCTGAGTCACGACGGCTACGTCGAGCCCGTTGTGGGCGTGGTGGATGTCGGCCAGGCGGGTGGCCTGGTCGAGGAATTCCGATGCCGTGACAATCAGCATGTCGGGCACGGGCATGGCGTGGAGATTCTGGTTGTCGACCTCGCCGTCGAATTCCACCCCGAGGAGTTCGCTTTCAGGATTGAACACGACGATACGGGCAAACTGGCGCGGGAAGGAGTTGGAGGTGCTGAAGCTTCCGGGGGAGCTCACCACTACGGATGCGGTTCCTTCGACCCCTGAGGTGGTGAAAGCACGCGGAGCGGTGGATGTGGTCACGTCCCATACCTCGAGGGGTTCGCCTTCGTTTCCCTCGAATGCCAGAAGGCTCGAGGCGGTGAGGTCGGAGAGGGTGAAGACGGCCTGCGAACGGCCGGCGAGGGCGTTGCGTGTGGGATAGAGCGTGGAGATATAGTCGATGGTGAGACGGCCTCCGGGCAGTGTGTTGGTGAACAGCAAGGGGTAGACGTCGCCCTCGGCGCGCACTATGGGATGGTCGGTGGTGTTGTCGTGGAGCAGGCGCGACTGGCCGTAGAGCCACATCTCGGCAGAATTCTGCTTGGATAGGTAAAGGCTGTTGGCGGCGAGGTGTCCGCTGGGAAGGGTGATGGGTACATACTGCGACTGGCTGCTGGCGCAGTGGCCTACATACATCAGAATCTCGGCCTGACCCCCGTCGGGGTTGAAGCCCGGCATTTCGAGGGGGTAGGTGGCGGTTGATCCTTCGGGAATCAGTTCATCCCAGAGGCGTGCGCCGAGGTGCTTTTCGCTCTGAAGCTCTTTCTCGTAGAGGCTCATTGCCTTGGATTCGGTGATGGCCTGAGAGGGGATGCCGCCGGAGGTCTCGGGTCCGCTGTAGGCTATGGTGGCGATCTCCTGCGCGGGTTGGGAGTCGGTGAGGAAATATGTGCCGTAGTCGGCGTAATAGTTTCGCGACACGGAGGTGTATGTGCCGGTATCGTAGCCGGTGGGAAGATTGCCGTTGAAGGCCTGGAGATTCACGTCGGCCAGACCGAAGAAGATGATTTTGTCGTCGGCCACGCGGCAGGGCACGGCCGGAAGGTCGTTGAGACGGTCGGCTGTGAGGTGGTATGAACTGAGCTCTACGGCGGGGAAGCCAAATACGCCGACTTTTGCCGGGTTGGAGAATCCCCATTGGCGTAGCTGGTCGAAAGTAATCTGATGTATGCCAGATTCGGTAAGCTTGATTTTAACCCATCGGCCGGAGGCAAGGCGCGAGGTAGCGGCCGTCGAGGCGTTTGCCTGGAATGCGACGGCGGCAACGGCGGCGAAGGTCATGGCAATGCGCGTAAGGCGGCAAAAGTGGCGATATGCGTTCATCGGGTCAAAGATAGAAGTAAACGGTTGATTCGTAAGGCGTCGGCCTATCTGATTTTAAGTGAGAGCAGCGTACCGCCGGCCGATTCGGCCGTAAGGCGCGAGCCCACGGTTGGAGCCACTTCCGGCGGAAGATAGCAGGGGAGTATGAGGTCGCCCGTTTTCAGCGTCATGAATCTGCTGGCAAGGGCTATTGTTTCGTCGATATGAAAGTCGGCAGCATCGATGTGGAGGTCAATGCTTCCGCTGTCGAGCGAGGGATGTGTCAGCCGTATGTCGGCCGTGGAGGAGGGCCGACCGCTGATTTCCGGCCCGAGGGCGATGGCGCCGTCGAAAGCGGCGGAAATCCCTTGCAGTGGGGTGTCGGCCGACTGGGATGCCGGCATAAGCCTTGCGGCAATACGCCAGGAAGATGTGTAGCGCTGGGCAAAACGCGGCTCGATGCTTTTGCCGAGCCGTTCGATTACGATTGCCGGGAACAGCCGCAGAGTCCAGCCATCGGTGGCGAAATCAGGCACGAAGAGCGGTGTGGCGGGTCTGACCACCGCCGAATCGGCGATAAGCGTGGCCGGAATTGCCGAAGGGTCGGGCACGTCGGAATCCGCGAGCGCATCGGCCAGCGATTGCGGCCATCGGGCAGCCGGGCGGTTGAAAGCTATAATCTTCATGGCGGTCGGAGTGCGGATAAGTCGGTCTAACGGTTTGCGTCGGCCTCCATGCGGTTGTACATCACGGCGAGATGGGCATAGATCGAAGTGTTCGAAATCACCACACCCTCAGGGGCGCAGATTCTGAAAGGCGTGAAATTCCAGATAGCCTTCACTCCCGCCTCGATAAGGCGGTCGGCCATAGTCTGGGCATGCTCGGGTGGAACGGCCAGGATGCCTATTCCGGCGTGCAGACGGCGGCATTCGTCGGTGAGCGAGTCGATGTGATAGACGGGGAGACCGTGTTTCACGGAGCCCACCAGAGCGGGGTCGACGTCGAAACCGGCCACAATCTCCAGTCCGTAGCGCGTGAGACCGGAATCCTGCATCAGCGCGCCGCCGAGCGAGCCTGCTCCGACCATCACGGCGCGGTGGCGGCGCCGGAAGCCGAGAAACTCCTCGAGCTTGTGCTCCAGGAGCTTCACCTCGTAGCCTATGCGCGTTTTTCCCTTGATGTCGAGAAACGAAAGGTCCTTGGCTATCTGCGAGGAGTCGACTTTGAGTTCTCGCGAAATCTGTGTGGACGATACGTAGTCGACATGCCGCTCGCGCAGCATGCTCACATAAGCAAGATACCAAGGCATGCGCCTCAGCGAGGGTTCGGGTATGAGGTCGTTTTTCGAATCTGTCATTATAGGAGTTTGTCGCTAAATGTGCGGCAGTGGTCGGTTTACGGAGTGCAAAGTTACAAACTTCCGCCGTAATAAGGAAACCGGAGGACGCGGGCCGGAATGCCGTAGGGAATCAGATGCCTTTTACGGCGAGTTTTTTCGAAGCCGTCGACGATTTCTCGCCGCTGTCGGCGTCGGTGATTGTGGCGCGGTACACGTAGATTCCGCGCGGCACGCGTCGGCCTCCGCTGTCGAGCAGGTCCCAGCTTATTGCCATCGAGGTGAACATGTTGCTACGGCCCGATTCGGTGGCTGTCCAGAGGCGGCGGCCCATTAGGTCGTAGACGTCGATGGTCACGGTGACGGAGCGGTCGGGGCGGTCGTGAGTGACGTAGAATTTGGCTACGTCCTGTACGGGATTTGTCTCCGTATAGACGTCGTAGAGGTTGGGCGCCACGGCGTTGCTCACGAAGCATTCCACGGTGGCTGTGGTGGAGTTGGGCTGGTTGTCCCACACCCGGAGTGTGAGCGAATGGTATCCTTCGCTTAGATTGGTCAGAGGATAGGCGATTGTGCCCCCGGGACGTCCGTCGGCAAACGGGGTGAAGAAATCGGCCACGTCGGCAAAAGTCTTGTCACCCTGGTCGAGCGAGATAGTCATGGCGTGGCCCACGCCGGCCTGACTGAGGTTTATGCCGAGATTGTCGGAAACGCGGGCAATCAGCACGGGGTTGGGATTCACTTCCTGCCCGTTCTCGAACGAGGGGTGGTTGAGGTAAATCTGCTCGACCACCGGGGGCTGATTGTCGGGACGTGCGTTTTCATCCTCACCGTAGACATAGAAGTCGCGGCAGAGCGATGCGGCTTCAGCGGTCTTGTTCGCAATGGTGCCCTGGGCGTAGAGGTTGAAAGCCGCACGGCGGTAGTTGTCGGCCACTTCGGCCGGCATGTTGATCTGCATGGTGAATTCACCGTTCACGATCTTGGCGCTCCCTACGAAGAGGCGTGATCCCTGGCGGTCGAAGGTGACGGGCGTTCCTTCCTTGCCGTTGCCGCGGGTGGTCACCGACTCCTCGGCGTCGTAGAGCACGGCGCTGAGCGTGCCGTTGAATCCGGTAAGTGTGGCTCCGGTGAGGGGGTCGACCACGCGGCCTTTGGCGGTGGTGGTCTGTCGGGCCATAAGCGTGGCCGGCTCCTCCTCGGCGTCGAGCGATACGACGGGGCGTCCGCCCATTTCGTCGAGCACGATGCGGTTGGAGGGGAAAATCATGCGCATGGCGGGGTCGCCGAGCAATACGTAGCGCAGCTTGTTGGCATTGGATACGGGCGTACCTTCCGAGTTACGGTAGTCATTTTTCGAGAGGCGGTAGCCCTCGCCGAGAGGCACGATGAGGCCGCGGTCGTCGCGGGTGAACATATTGCGTCCCACGGCGGCGGATAGTTCGCCGTTTTGCGAGATATAGGCCGGGCGCGTGGCGCTGATGGCACCTATCACGCCGCCGTTGGGATTGTTGAAAAGCATTTCGGCGCCGCTGCGGGTGGGGGAGTCCCACTTCATGAAATCGCAGGTGGCGGCATACATCACGGGCCAGTGGCGTAGGTCGAAGGAGTTGAGTTCCTGATAGGTGACCACCTGCTCGTGGGTGAGCGACGTGGGTGCGCCATGGCCCTGGAAGCTCCAGAAGGCCACTCCCTCGTCGAGCAGACGGAACAGCTGGGTCTTTGCCTCCGGATAGCGGTTGGCCACAAGCTCGAATTCATCAAGATAGACCTTGCGCAGGAAAATATCGGAGCCGGAATCCGAGCCTTCGAGAGCGGCTGCCATGGTGTTGGCCTGGGTCATGTGGTCGCCGTTGTCCTGGTCGTCGGCGAGAATCAGCAGGTTGTTTTTCCAGTTGCCTTTAGGCAGACGGGAAGAGTAGTAGGCAATCTTGTCGACGGCGGCCTTGGCCTCGGCGATCGATACGGCCGGGATGCGGCCCACTGCTATGCTGAGTTTGTCGCGGCTCTGGTTCACGCCGGAGCCGTCTTCGAGAAATCCGAAAATGTCGTCGGTGGTATAGGCGTCGTTCTCGTTGAGGCCCGAGTCGGAGAACCATGCCGGGAGCATGGTGTAGCCGAGCGAGCGCACTACTTCGGTCTTCAGTCGGGGATCGAAGGTCGGACGGCTGAAAAACATGGCGTAGCGCAGGCGCTTGCCCGAGGGGGCAGACTGCCCGCGGTCGTAGAACATTTTCAGCACCTTGCGGAATGCCTGGGCGTCGGGCGAGCCCGAGGAGAATTCGTTGTAGACCTGGCGCGGAGTGAGCACGAGCACGTCAAGCGGGTCGGTGGCGTCAGTGCGGTGCATCTGTGCGAGCCTTTCGGCTTCCGTGCGCCATTCCGCGGGGGTGAAGATCACCATGTCGGGCACATCCTTTGCGTGGATATTCTGGCTGGCCACCTCTTCGACTATCTGTGGCGAGGGGAAGGAGCCGGAGGGCTCCCAGGCGGCATATCGGCGTGTGGCTCCGGCGTAGCTGCTCTGCCATCCGGCAAAACCGCCTGACACCTGATGGCGCACGGCAGTGGCTTCGAGCGGGTCGGTGACGTCCCAGATGCGGGTGGCGTCGGATGCGCCGCCGAGAGTGGGGCGCGCGTTGGCGATGGTGAAGTTCAGGCATTTGCCTGAGCCGAGCTGGAGTTTGCGCGCGTAGCTCACGCAGATATAGTTGAGATTTGCGCGTGTCACGCTGCCGGAGGCGCTGAAGCGAATCTCCACGTTGAGGCGCGACCCCTTGAACGGAGCCTGCTTACGGGTAAGAATCTCACGTCCGAAGGTATGCACGTCGGTGACCTGGGTGAAGTTGTCGGATGCGGTCGACGGGAGCGTCGTGCCGTTCACCCCGACTGATATACGGCCGCCGGCGTTGACGGTATGGGCCACGAAACTTACCTCTACGAGAGCCGGCTGCGATTCGTCGGGGTTGGAGAGGTTGAGCGTGAAGGTCTGTGCGGGTTTATAGCGGAAGTCTTCGCCTGTCAGGAAGAAACCCACGTTGCCGGGTGAGTAGAGATCGACTTCATGGACGGCCCGGTCGTAGAACGTGGAGGGCGACTGCTCGGTCGGAGCGTAGGCAGAGCCGGATTCTCCAGGTGCGAGCCGTTCGTCGGAACCGCTGTCGGAGAGGTAATAATAGCCCAGATCGGTGAAGGGGTTGTTGACCGGCGTGGCGTAGTTGCCGTTGCGCAACGTGAATGTGCGCGGCCCTTCAGCGTAGAAAAATAGTCCGCGGCCACCCACATACTCCGACGGAGTCTGGGGAAGGTCGTCGAGATAGCCGGAATTAAGTTCCTCGGGAAGACGCCGTGCTCCGTATCCGTAAATTTTTGTTTTTGCGGGATTAAGCCCCCAGGCGCGTAGCGATTCGTCGGAAATCTTATGCATTCCCGAGCCCGTTACCGACACCTTGATCCATCTCCCCGAAGCCAGGCGGGAGCTTGCGGCATAGGTATCGGCCGGAAGAGCCGATGCCGACGGCGCCGAGGCCAGGGCCATCAGCGCCAGAGCCGCCGCGGCGAGCGCCTTGCGCGCCCTGCCGAGACTGAGGATGCTTAAAGTTTTGTCAGCTATATTGTTGTAAAGATTTCTCATGCGTGTATTTTACCGCCTATATAACGTGAAAATCCCCCGATTATTGCAACAATCACGCTTGAATGACTCCCCCAACCAATCCAACTGCCAACTGCTAATAGCCTGGTCATATATGAACGGATTACGAAACCGATACCGCTATTGACTTTCTTGGCACCTGAGAGATGGTAAAGAATCCTGATTTCAAAGTGATCGAATTTGACCACTTTCACTAAGAGGAACCAGCCTTATAAAACAATCGCATTTCCTTCAGTCGGGTTTCTCCATATCCCATAATCCGGGAAGCATTTTCCTGACTCTTTCCTTATAACTCTCAGGTCTGAGAAATTACTAAAAATGCCAGAAAGCACTACAAATGGGTTAAAGAGGGGAAAGGAGCAGATAATCATCCGTTGGTTGGGCCTTATAATTACCATGGAGTAGATCGGAGAATGGAAAATGCCAAAAAGGCATAAAAAATCGGGTAATTTGATGTGCGGGCGCGGACGTTAGCGATATTTTTGCTACTTTCGTAGGTTATTTCGGGTCGTTTGTGTGTTATAATTTGAAAAGCACTTACGAAATTTAAAATTTAAAGATATGGAAACCATCAAGGTCAAGATAATCAATAAGTCGCATCATCCGCTTCCGGCGTATGCCACTCCGGGTTCGGCGGGGATGGACGTGCGCGCCTTCCTGCCTGACGGCGCCGTGACACTCGGTCCGCTCGAGCGGGCGCTCATTCCGACGGGTCTCTACATGCAGCTTCCCCACGGCTATGAATGCCAGATACGTCCGCGCAGCGGCCTGGCCATAAAGCACGGCATCTCGCTGGTGAACACCCCCGGAACGGTCGACAGCGACTACCGTGGCGAAATCGGCGTAATTGTGGTGAATCTCAGCAACGAGCCTTTCACCATCGCCGACGGCGAGCGCGTATGCCAGATGGTTATCACACGCTACACGCGCGTGGACTGGGAGCCGACCGACCGCATCGACCAGACCGAGCGTGGCGACGGAGCGTTCGGCCATACCGGCACCAATTGACCACTCCATTCATCACTTCAGAAAATGATTAACTCCGCCCACCGACTTTTCCGACTTTTCGCCGTGGCAATGGCCGTGGCAGTGGTTGCCTCCGGCTTTATGGCCGACGGCAAGGGGAGCCGCAGCCATAAAAAGGCCGACTGGAGCGCTGAAGCCAACCGCCGCAAGGCCGACTACGTGTATATGGAGGCCATGCGCCAGAACGCTCTCGGCAACGATGATGCCTATTTTGAGCTTCTGACGCGAGCGCGCGACCTCGACCGCTCCGATACCGAAGGGTCGCTCTACCTTGGCTACTATCTGATGGCACTGGGGCAGACCGACTCCACCATGGCCGCCGAAGGCTATGCCATGATGCGCGATAATTTCAACGCTCATCCCGACAACTACTACGATGCCATATTCTACGGCATGGTGAACAACCAGCTGGGCAACAACAGGGAAAGCATCCGCGTATGGCAGACGCTCGACTCGCTCAATCCGTCGAAGCCTACCGTCGCGCTCAAATATGCCGAGGCTCTCCACGAGAGCCGAGACTCGGCCAATCTGCGGCGCGCTATTCAGGTGCTCGACCGCATAGAGCGTGCCGAAGGACCCGACATCGGACTGAGCTCACACAAAGTAGCCTCCCTGATGGCCCTGAACGATACTGCGGCCACACTTGCGGAAGTCCACCATCTGCTTGCCTCGTCGAAGGCAAGCGTGCCAAATTCCATCTATGCCGGCGACGTCTTCATGGCTCTGGGTCGCCCCGATTCGGCCATAGCATACTACAACGCCGCCTGCGAAATCGACCCATCCAACGGTCTGCCGTACTATAAGCGTGCAGAGTTCTACCGAGCCACCGGCGATTCCATAGCTTACGACCGCGAGGTGGTGGAAGCCGTGCGTCAGGACGGTCTGGACCTCGACGTGAAGCTGCAGATGCTTTCCGGCTATATCCGGCAGGTAATTGCCGACACCATTCAGCGGCCTCGAATCGAGGCGCTTTTCGACACGCTGCTTATCAGCCATCCCCACGAGACGTCCATCCGCGACCTCTTCTCTTCCTATCTCATAGCCGTCGACAATACCAAGGCTGCCGCCGAACAGCAGGAATATGCCCTCGACCTCGATCCCTCGAATTCCGACCGCTGGAAGTCAACTTCCGGACTCTACGGCCAGGCCGGAAACTACGATAAGGCTCTTGAAATTGCCCGGAGGGGAATCCATTACCTTCCCGCCGACCCACTGCTGAAATTCTATGCGGCCAACTCACTGGGGATGCTCGGCCGCGGAGCTGAGGCGGTCGATTCCCTTCACAGCGCGCTGCGCGCCGCACCCGAGGCCGACACCGACCTGCGCTCCAACATCCTCTGCTCCATAGGCGACGAGCTCTACAAGGCAGGTGCGAAGGATTCGGCCTTCGTCTACTACGGCCGTGCCCTCGACTACAATCCCGAGAATATGCTCGCGCTGAACAACTGCGCCTACTTCATGGCCGAGGAGGGGATAGACCTCGACCGGGCAGAGCGCATGAGTGCCATAACCGTGCGCAACAATCCCGAAAACGACACGGCTCTCGACACCTATGCCTGGGTGCTCTTCAAGCAGAAAAACTACACCAAGGCCCGCGAGATTATAGACAAGGCACTCGTTTTAGAGGCTGACAATCCGCAGGCCGACGTGCTCCATCATGCCGGCGACATATATTATATGAACGGCGACCCGGACGAGGCTATCCGTCTATGGACGGAAGCCCTTAAACTCGACCCTGACAACGCCCTGCTTCGCAAAAAAGTGAAGAACCGCACGCATTATTATGAATAACCCTGCAATAAACCGCCTCCTCCGATCCCGGGTGCTTATGCCGCTGGGGGCTGTGCTGATCCTCCTTGCATCGGGCTGCAGCACCGTGAAGAAGGCTCCCGCATATACCTCTACCGGCGCCTCGGGCGGCGCGCTCGCGCAAGTGGCTCCCGCCGTGCGCTTCGACTCGCTGACGGCATCGTATGCCGACTGGGACGACGTGGCCCTCCCCGTCCGGCTGTCGATTACACGGCCGAAGGCATTCAGCGTCACGGCCCAGTGCACTATGAAACACAACCAATGGGTGCTGTTCTCCGTGCGGATGCTCGGATTCGAGGTGGCGAAGGTATGGCTTGACAACGATTCCGTCCATGCCGTCGACAAATACCACAAACGCTACCTCTCGGAGAGCCTCCAGCGCTTTCTGGGGAGCAACGACGTGACTATCGGCAACTTCCAGGACATGCTCCTGGGGCGCGCCTTCCTCACCGGCAGGTCGGGCGGAACGCTCACGCCGGCATCGTCGGGAGCCATCCGCATGATTCCCTCGCCCGAAGGGCTGATGATACTCCCGGCCGCCGAGCCGCAGGACTTTAACTACGGATTCATCCTCGACAATTCCGCCGACTGTCTGGCAGCGGCGTCCGTTACCATCGGCGAATCGACCGCTGTCGTAATCAACTACGCTACATATTATTCCACTCCTGCCGGGGCTGTAAGCTCCGTGGCAGCCATGCAGACCATGAAGGGGAAGCCGGTTGACCTTTCGCTAACGTGGAATCTCCAGTCGGCCAAATGGAACCGCGGAGTAACCCAGCAGTGGACTACTCCGAAAGGATATACGCGTATGGCCACAGAGCAGCTTCTGAAGCTGCTGCAGTCGTTCTGAACCCCCCTATTCCCCTCTGAATACCAGTCGATACCTCCCATCACAGACCACACATCTCCGCAATGAAGAAAAAGCTTGCAGCATTTCTATCAGTAATTGTCATACTCTCAGGTGTCTCCATAGTCTCCGGAAGCGATTCCGCCTTTGCGGCTCCCACCGAACAGACCGCCTCGAAGGGAGGTAAGAAGAATACCTCGTCGAAAAAGAAGAAAAATACTACTTCCGCCCCATCGGCCAACAAGAAAAAAAGCACATCTGCCGGAAAAACTAAGGGGAAGCAGAGCGCCGGAAAGGGGAAGCAGACAAAACCGCGCACAGCCGCCGAGGTCAAGAAAGCGCGCGAGCAGAATACCGCGGCTTTGCGCGAGACGCGCCGTAAGCTCAATCTCAACACCAAGGAGACCGAGCAGCGCCTCAACCAGCTAAATCTTCTTGAGGGAGAAATCGCCAACTGCAACGTGAATATCGGCACGCTCAGCCACAACATCGATTCCATAAACCGCGCCATCGGCTCGGCCACAGACTCCATCCAGGCACTCGACACACGCCTGAAGGCCATTACCGACCGTTATGTACGCGCCGTGCGTAAAACCCAGAGCGCCCGCCAGCAGAAAGGTGCGCTGGCCTTCATTTTCTCATCCGAATCGTTCAGCCAGGCCTACCGGCGCATGCGTTCGCTCAAGCAGTTCTCTAAATGGCGCAAGCGCCGTTCGTCGGAAATCACCACGCTGCGCTCCGACATCGACAAGCGCAAGACGGCCCTGTCAGGTCTGCGCGAGTCGGCCTCGGCCACGCTCGGGCAGCTCAACGGCCAGAAGGCTCTCCTGGTGAAAAAACAAGGGGAGACATCTACGCTCGTCGACCGCCTCAAATCCGAGGGAGCCGAGCTCAACGCCATAATGGACCGCCGTCAGCGCGAGGCTCGTGCCCTCGACGCCGAGCTCGACCGCATCATTGCCGAGGAGGCAGCTCGCCAGGAGCGAATCCGCCGCGAGAAGGAGGTTGCCGAACGAAAAGCTGCCGCCGAAGCGCGCCGTAAGGCTGAAGCTGAGGCAGCCGCAAAAGCCGAGGCTGAGCGCGAGGCCGCTGAAAAGGCCGAGGCGGAACGGCTCGCTGCCGTGGAAGCTGAAAAGGCCCGGGCCGCCGCACGCGAGGCTCAGAAAGCCAAGGAGGCGGAGAAAGCAGCTCAGGCGCGTGCTGCCGAAGCAGAGCGCAAGGCTGCCGCCGAAGCCGACAAGGAGCAGCGCAAGCTTGCTGAAAAGAAGGCCAAACAGGAGCGTGCCGCCGCCAAAAAGGCCGAACAGGAACGCGTAAAGGCCGAGCGCGAAGCGGCAAAACGTCAGGCCGAGGCCGACAAGCAGGCCGCCCAGGCCAAAGCCCGAGCCGGCAAGCCTGTGAAACACAAGGGGAAGAACAATATGGGAGGCGCTGCGCTCCCGGCCTCGTCGTCGTCGACCACCGAAGCCGCCGCAACGCGACTGGCAGCACCTGTAGCCACCGGCGCGAGCGGAATCGCCGCCACTGCCGTCGAGGCCGATCTCGGTTCCGACTTCGAGAAGGCTCGCGGACGCCTGCCTTACCCCGTGAGCGGCCGATATACCATCGTGAAGGGATTCGGACGCCAGAAGCACCCGACGCTTCCCCATGTGGAGACCAACAACTCGGGCATAGACATGCAGACGGAGCCCGGCGCCACGGTGCGCTCGGTGTTCGACGGCGAAGTGTCGGCCGTGTTCCGCCCCGACGGCTACAATACCGTCGTGGTGATACGTCACGGCCGGTATATGACGGTCTACGCCAATCTGGGCGCGATCTCCGTGAGCAACGGCCAGAAAGTGAAGGCCGGTCAGGCCATCGGCACGGTATTCACCGATACGGCCGACGCCAACCGCTCGGTTCTTCACTTCGAAATCCGCAATCAGCGAGTCAAGGAAAATCCCACGGCATGGCTCAGGTAGTCGCCGCTTTATATCCTCATCCGCCCGAATTTAACAGATATTATTATAGGGTGCTGGATATTGTTGGCAGTATTTGCCTAACTTTGCAACGCTTTTAGGCGTTTACATCTATACATACCTAAATTGCAAACAACTAACAACCAAACGATGGACAACAACGAAAACAAATCCCTCGACCGCATAAGCTACGCGCTCGGTCTCAGCATGGGCAATAATTTCCGTGCCTCCGGCATCACCGAAATCAACGTTCAGGACTTTGCCGACGGCGTGGCTGCCGTGTTCTACGGCTCCACACCCAAGATGAGCTACGACGAGGCCAAGGCCGAGATTCAGGCATATTTCACCGAGATGGAGAAGAAGCAGCGTGCCGCCGCCGAGGAGCTCGGGAAGGCAAACGCCGCAGCCGGCGAGGCCTTCCTCGCAGAAAACGGCAAGCGCGTCGAGGTGAAGACCACTCCCTCCGGCCTGCAGTATGAAGTTCTTACCGAGGGCGACGGACCGCGCCCCGAGGCCAACGATCAGGTTGAGGTGCACTATACCGGCAAGCTTATCGACGGCACAGTGTTCGATTCGAGCGTTGACCGCGGTATGCCCGCTACTTTCGGCGTGACGCAGGTGATTCCCGGCTGGGTTGAGGCTCTTCAGCTCATGAAGTCCGGCTCGAAATGGCGCCTTTTCATCCCCTCGAATCTCGCTTACGGCCCCAACGGCGCTCCCGGCAGCCCCATCGGCCCGAACGCCACGCTGATTTTCGACGTCGAGCTTCTCAAGGTAATCGGCAAGTAAAGTCCGTAAAACCAATGCTCTCCACTACTCTACACCGTATAGGCGTTTCTGCCGCGACCCTCTTGGCCGCGGCAGCGACGTGCATTCCCGTGCGCGTGGCAGCCGCCGAACCTGCGCCCGAAGTTTCCGCCGCAACAGCCGATTCAGTAGCCGCGGCCTTCGCCACGGCAATGGCTCAGTATCTGAAACCGGAAATCCAGAAAAGCTTCACCGCTACGCCCGACAGCATTGCCGAATATATGCGCGGCGTGGCCCACGCATTCGACATCAAGAATGTCGACGCGCCCTATTATCTTGGTGTGCGTTCCGGCATGGCCATGCTCGACCGCGTGGAGCAGATGCAGCAGATGGGGTTTCCCATCACCAACGCCGCTTTCTGCGCTCAGCTCGGCTCCGCCCTCACAGGCTCGGCAATGGGCTTCGACGTGAAAAGCGCCGATGCTTTCCTGCAAAGCTATATGCTGCGCCTTGTGCCTGAACCCGAACCGCTCTCGCCGCAGTCGCAGGCCGACTATCTGGCCGACCAGCGGGCACGCGAAGGGGTAATCGAGACTCCTTCGGGACTCCTCTTCGAGGTGATCACCGAGGGTGAGGGGGCTACTCCCACCGATGCCGACCGCGTTAGCGTGACTTACGCGGGGCGCCTTTCCGACGGCACCCTGTTCGATTCCACGGAGCGCCCTGTGCAGTTCCCGGTGGCCAACCTCGTGCCCGGCTTCACCGAAGGGCTCAAAATGATGAAGGCCGGCGGCGAATACCGTATCATAATCCCGGCGTCCCTGGGCTACGGCGACAAGGGAGCGGCAGGCGTGATTCCTCCCGGCGCGGTGCTTGACTTCACAATCCGTCTGCTCGATGTTGTGAGGCCGTAAAAAAGAATTCCGGCGTATCGTAATGAAACTTAGAAACAACAAACCATAATCAATTTGAAATGAAAAAAATCATTGTGACATTCGGAGTTGCCCTCGCTCTCGTGGGCGGCTTCTCCTCTTGCAACAAGGGTGCGAACAGCGCATCCGAGGCCGACAAGGCTTTCGGCGATTCTGTGGCTCAGGCTCTCGGCGAATTCGCCGGTGCTAACAGCGCCATGCAGCTCAACCGCATGAAGGAAATGAATCCCGAGCAGGCCGAGAAATTCAGCAAGGAGGCCTTCCTTAAAGGTCTTGAGGCAGTTCTCAACGCCGACACCACCCAGATGGCCTATTTCCAGGGTCTTCAGATGGGTCTTCAGCTCGTAAATCCCGTAATCGGCATCAACAACGAGGCAAAGATTCCGGTTGACAAGAAGGTGGTTCTCGACGCTTTCAAGAAAGTATATATGGCCGACTCCGTAGGCGAGATGGCCGAATACTACGGCCGCTACCAGGCGTTCATGACCGAAATCCAGGTGCGCATGAAGGCTCGCCACGACGAGGAAATCGCCAACAGCGACGAAGCCAAGGCCAACCTCAAGGAAGGTCAGGAATATATGGACAAAGTTCTTAAGGAAGGCTACGTTAAGGACAGCTGCGGCATCGCTTACAAAATCGAGAATCCCGGCGATCCCTCCGCAATGGTGAAGACCACCGACTGGGTGGCCGTTCAGTACAAGGGCACCAACGTGAAAGGCGAGGTTTTCGACACCAACGAAGGCAAGGTTGAGCCCATGCGTGCCGCAGGCTTTGTTCCTGGCTTCAAGCGCGCCCTCACCCTTCTCGGCAAGGGCGGTAAGATGACCGTCGTTATCCCTGCCGACCAGGCCTACGGCCTCGATGGTGCAGGCGAGAACATCGGCCCGAACCAGACCCTCGTATTCGAAATCGAGGTTCAGGACATCAACCCCCAGCGCTGATTACCTCCCAAAATCAATAAAAAAGGATGCAGCCCCAATCGGGTTGCATCCTTTTTTCTTCGAGATAAATCGAGATTTATCGGGATTAATCCGGATTATCGCGATTAATCGGGAATTAGCTCGATAATCCGGATTATCAGGCTTTAAGCTCCGGAACTTTAAGCGGGCAACCATCGAGGCAGCGGCCACACTTGAGGCAGTCGGGGTGAAGGAGCCCGTAAGGGTCGTTGCGTACGCCATAGGGCTGCAGTTGCATGGGGCAGACGGCTGAGCAGAGGCGGCATTTGGTGGTGCAGCGTTCGCCAACCACCACGCGACGGTACCCCTCGGGGAGATTGCCGGCGCGCGGCGTCACCCACGATGAGAGCGTACCCATAGGGCAGAAAGAGCACCATGTGCGCGGCGCGAAGATGAAGGCAAGAGTGATGCCTACTATGGTGGTGATGAGGATAATCATCCAGAACACTCGGCCCATGGCGTTCCAGTCGCCCCAGGCGAGAGTCATCTGCACGCCGAACATCGTGAAGATGAACATCACCATGAAGATGCGGAAGCCTCGGGTGCGAACAAATGCCGGAATCTCCTTGTGGGGCGAATATTTCGAGAGCACACGATCGTAGAAATTGCCTCGCGGACAGGCGTTGCCGCACCACCAGCGCCCCCGGCGCACGGCGAATGCCACCGGGGCAATCATGCAGATTACGGCGAGGAATCCCACCACGGGATAGAAAAAGCCGATTACGAGATATACAAGCAGAATCCAGAAGAGTGGAAAGCCCTTGCGGGGAAGCGGGCGGTAGAAGGGTTTTCGGGCCATTGAGGTCAGTGCAATTGATTGGCTTTTTGATATGCCGCGGCAATGAGCTAAATTTGTGGAAAAATTAAGGTTTTTATGATACAGGTCGACAGGAATACATGCCCACATAACCACGTTTGTCCGCTGATAGCCGCATGCCCCGTCGGGGCGATTTCGCAGAATGCCGAAGGCTATCCGGTTATCGACTACTCGCTCTGCATAGAGTGCGGAAAGTGCGTGCGCAAGTGCCCCAAAAAGGCTATGCGTCAGGTTGAAGACTGACGCCGCCGTCGTCGCCTTACTGCTGCTGCTCCTGCGGTGCGGCGGGGTGAGGATAGTCGAGTGAGAAGTGGAGGCCGCGGCTCTCGTGGCGCTCCTTGGCCTGACGCATGATCAGGTATCCCACATTTATGATATTTCGCAGCTCGCATATCTCGCGTGAGGCCTTCGAGCACTTGAAAAGGCGCTCGGTCTCCTCGTAGAGGATGTCGAGGCGGTTCCATGCGCGGTCGAGACGGAGATTCGAGCGTACGATGCCCACGTAGGTACCCATTATCTGGTTTACTTCGCGGATGCTCTGGGTGATGAGCACCATCTCTTCGGGGTGGCGCGTGCCCTCGTCGTTCCAGTCGGGCACGTCGTTGCGCAGCGAGATGTGGGCGATGGCTTCGGAGGCGTGACGCGCAGCCGCATCGGCATATACCACAGCCTCGATAAGCGAGTTGGAGGCCAGACGGTTGCCACCATGGAGACCGGTGCACGAACATTCGCCCACAGCGTAGAGATGGCTGATCGACGACTCGCCGTTGGTATCGACCTTAATGCCGCCGCAGAGATAGTGGGCCGCGGGAGCTACGGGGATGTAGTCCTTGGTTATGTCGATACCGAGCGAGAGGCATTTCTGATAGATGTTGGGGAAATGGCGGCGCGTCTCCTCGGGGTCCTTGTGGGTGACGTCGAGAAATACGTGGTCGTCGCCCGTGAGCTTCATCTCGCTGTCGATGGCGCGTGCCACCACGTCGCGCGGAGCAAGCTCGAGGCGCTTGTCGTAGCGCTCCATGAAGCGCTCGCCGCGTTTGTTGCGCAGAATCCCTCCGTAGCCGCGCATCGCCTCGGTGATGAGAAACGAAGGGCGGTCGCCCGGATGGAAGAGCGCCGTGGGGTGGAACTGGATGAACTCCATATCCTTCACCGTGCCCTTGGCGCGATATACCATGGCTATGCCGTCGCCGGTGGCTACAAGCGGGTTGGTGGTGGTCTGGTAGACGGCACCGCAACCGCCGGTGGCCATAAGTGTTACTTTGGCCAGATACTTGTCGACGCGCCCCTCGGGCGTGAGGATGTAGGCACCGTAGCAGGTAATGTCGGGCGTGCGCCGCGTCACCACCTTGCCCAGATGGTGCTGGGTGATTATCTCGATGGCGAAATGGTTTTCGAGCACATCGATTTCGGGATGCTCGCGCACCGCGCGGATTAGGCTTTGCTGAATCTCGTAGCCCGTATTGTCGGCGTGATGGAGAATTCGGAACTCCGAGTGGCCACCCTCGCGATGGAGGTCGAACGAGCCGTCGGCCTTTTTGTCGAAATTCACGCCCCATTCTATGAGCTGCCGGATCTGGCCCGGAGCGCCCTCAACGACCTTGCGGACGGCCACCGGGTCGCTCAGGAAGTCGCCGGCCACCATTGTGTCGTGGATATGTTTCTCAAAATCGTCGACCTCGAGATTCGTCACCGAGGCCACACCACCCTGCGCAAGAGCCGTATTGGCTTCGTCGAGAGTGGATTTGCACACGAGGGCCACCTTGCCTTTGTTCGCCACCTTGAGGGCGAAACTCATACCGGCAATGCCCGATCCTATCACAAGGAAATCGTATTTTTTAGTCATGGCTTTCAGATTATAGGCTCGGGCGCGGGCAACGCGGGCGTCGTCTGTGCCTGGCACCGCCACAAAGTTAATGAATTTCGCGGAATTGACGGAGCAAAATTTACTATGCAACGATTCTGTATTGAGTGAATTGAGTGACATTACACCATTGTCTCTTTAAATAACAATGGATAAGATAATCTGCACCGTTTTACTAGAGCATTATATACATACAGGGCAATCGTAGTCATAGATTATTCCTTCGCCTGTTATCTCCATTTTGGGAGCATAGGTTTTAGGGTCAAATTCAACTACGGCTCTTTCTTTGAAAAGACCTTTCCAATCATTCCACCAGATGCATTCTACTTCATATTTGCAGTCAGAGATGTGGTGTACTCTAGGATAGATGTCTTTGTCCGTTAACTCAAGCTTTTTTATGTCCTCAACTACTTTGTCATAGTGATTGTCGGGCATGAATGTGGCAAAAGAATTTAGATCCAAGTCTCTTGTGGTAAATATTGGACGGCAAGCATCATAGTTATCATGGTCTTCAAGCGGCATTATGCGATAAGCAGAATAAAGCAGATATGACTGCCAAGCTGCACGTTTCCCGATAGCTCCTTTTAACTTCTCGTATAACGGAAGTTCAGCACTGCCTTTATATACTTTAAATCCGTGTATATCTCCAAGTGTTATGCAAAGTTGCCAGCCACCTTCAAGATAAAGCTCATCCAAGTTGCGGAATACATAATTTCCCAACCATTCATCGCCAACTTTGTGACCGACATCCCAAGGCAAATGGTGGTACTCATTGTATAAGGCATAATAGAAATTATTTCCTGTCACAGCTAGATTCCTCCGATTTTGCCACCATTCAATTTTCCAATCTTCGTAGGAGCGTAACACATTATCACAAAGTTTGTGTAATCCATGCTTTAGTGAAAAGATATAGGCGCACTGTACTATCTTGTGGCTCTCCTTATTGAACATATCAAAGTGAATGAGAATATAGTCCAGCAATTCTTTGGCTCTATTGACATCTCGTTTCAAAGGATTATTCTCAAGTTTGCTTCCATAAAACCAAAACATGGCCTCATTCCACAGACATTTGATGTTTTTTACCTCCTTTGAATTCATGGTTTGAAGCCAACAAACCGCTCTATTATAACATCCAGCATTCCAAAGAACAGAGAAGCCATTTATCATAGCGTCTATGTTGCCTTTCTCCACAGCTTCGGTAAAATAGAACAATGCTCGTTCTGCATCATTCTCTTTGTTGCTTGCCATTATACCCCATTGGTTAAGGCATTCAACGACATCCGGATTGTCATCTTTCCACCTGTAGGTACAAAAGTCCCTTTCGCAGTCAAAACATCTCAGGCCAATTAGTTTATCTGGGGCTTTAATCTTAGTCATATTCGTATGAATTTAAGAGAAGATTTCTGCATTACGTACACTTTTTTGGAGTATTTCTATAATTTCTTCAGATTGACATTGAAGAGAGATTGGAAAGTCAAAATCCTTTCGTTCTACTACTTGATTACCACTTTTAATAGTAATGCGAATGGTTATCTTCTTTCCATCGGGAGTAGAAATTTGCCACATATAATTCAACCTGTCGGTTTGTCCTACTATTACAATCCGAGAAGGCGTATTTTTCAACAACACGGTCTTTGGTTTAGAAAGAATAATATCTATGAGGGGTGCATACATTTTACGCAAGCCTCCTACGGCTGTCAGTCGTCGATCTATCTCCTTACCACCCATTCGGAAGATGATTACGCCTAATACGATTAATCCTAGCGCTATATATAAGAATACCATAATTAGATTAATTTGAAATTGTTAATTGTTTGAAGTCTAGTATCCATTCATATTGAGTTAAGAATGGTATGCCTAGTATGCCGTGTATCTGAATTCCACTCTCAGTTTGAATTTGAGATATGGCAGGTGAGGCATCTAGGACAGAGAAGATTGAAGTCGCTTTATTTTTTTCAAAGAATAGCGGCATCTCAATCTGAGGAACATTCACAGGATTGCCATTAATACCCACAACTGAATGAGTCTTTTCTATAGGCTTGTATTCATTGTTAAGTGCATCCAGCACATTCGAAAAGAGAATATTATCGGTTGCTCCTGTGTCTATGATAAAACATAGATGCGGTGAGTTTGATGTGGCAATAAGAGGTAAGCCACATTTGCTAAGATTTATGAAGTATTTCATAGCAGGGGATAATTATTATTCTGCACAAGAGTCTGCGGAATTATAATATTCCTCTATCGGATAGACTTCTACCGTACCATCAGAACGATAATATATGATGTCGCTAATAGGCACATCATCTGTTACTACACAAGAGTCAACTTCCTCTGAGTCGCTTAGATGTTGCACGGAGTAAAAATAATCCATATAGCCATTTACAACTTTATCAATCGTAAAGATAATGAAAGGGAGTAAAAGTATGAATAATATAATACCACCTATCCAATATATTAATCGCTTTGTTTTCTTACTTAACTTGGAATGATTGCGTTCCTCTTCTATCATAGAATCGGAATTATTATTAAGAAAGTGAGATACCTTTTTGTAAGCTATGCTTCTAAAAGCACCTTTCAAAGCAATAACAAGAGTCATTAGAATTGCTTGAATTACCATAGGTATCCAACTATTGGGCAGATCAACAGCTGCAAGAAAAACGAAACTAGATAATATTAAGACAACGCTTTTGACTGTTGTTTTCCAAGTTATCTTTTGTCCTTTCCGAGCTTCGTATATAAACCAAGTCCATGCTATAATAAATGCTCCGATAAAGTAGTGTCTCGGATTATATCTTAATCCCATTAACAATTGGACAACACCAACGACTCCAAGTAAGTAACACCAGTTACGGCGTATATTAGATATCGGGGATGAGACTCTGCTCTTATTTTGAGCAAAATATAATGTCAGAGAAAAGAGTATTAATGAAAGTAATATCATTTTGAGTGATGTTATTCTTTGTTGAAATTAATGAACACTAATATTCTTAATTACGTTTTGCTAATTCAGTTAAAGTTTCCATGTCAACGTACTCCATATAGGAAATACTTGCTGATTGGAATTTGGGATTAGATTGTCCTAGTGCAACAACCACTTTAACCATATCTACATCATCCAGTCCTAATTTATACATAGACTGTTTGTATATAGTTATGGCTTCTTCGGTACAATCGCCCTCAATAAGAAGCATGGATGTTATCAAGTATATAAACTTCTCCATATTTCTTTTGGAGCGAGGATAGCAATCCCGAATAGCTAACGGATTACGGGCGAATTCTATTAGCATAGATTGAGTTATATTCTCTTCGGCACAAGTGATAGCAAACCTGTGGTTACGAATCCGCGAGTTTTCACCATCACTAGTAGCAATATTATATAAATCTCTCATTAAGCACATCTTATATGCTTTTGAAAAGATAGTTTCCAGGAGAAGATAGAAGAAATTCTGTATCATTTTCGTTTTGATGTTATAAGAATGAGTAAATGGCATATCTTACAAATCAATGTAAGTATTACAGCTGAGCTAATTATAATTACCACGCATGAGAACGCACCAATAAGCCATAAATCAATCGCATAGAAATAAATGACTATTGCTAGCGGTATCCATATAACTGAACTTATCCAAAATAGCTTGGGATGATTGTCTTTTATCTCAGACATCCATTGAGTTACAAGATTATCAAATAGCCAATTAAAAGCAATTCCAACCCACTCGTTTAGTGGCTTAAACAAGCTTAATGGTAACTCGGCAATCCTTGAAGCAGGCAAAGAACAGAACTTTTTAAATTGTTCCATTCTACTTTCTCCATTATCACTTGTATCTAGGTTTGAATTATTCATAGCCCTAACGTAGGGACATAAAAAGAGGTGTAGGCTGAATCTCTATTGTTATTTGGAGGTATCGCCAAACACCTATGCCACACAATAAGAGAAGCCTACACCTGTATGGTGCAAGCATTCACTTACTTACTGTTGTGGCATTTTTCTAATTGGCGATTTTCCAAATACACGAGTAAGAAGCAAACACTTCTATAATATGTCGGATTTATAATTTTACTTCATTGGCAAAATTGACTTGTTTATTAATCAGCCACAAAGTTACTTATTTTAGTCAAATTTCTCGCTTTCACTCGTATATAAAATCATATGTCTTGCAGACGCTATATGGTTCTATCCAAATACAGATGGAGCAACCGATGGAATAGATGACATATAAATAGAGGAAGTATTGAAGAATCTGAAATATAAACAGTCGGGATTTTCAAAATCGTTGTCGTCATATTTTACGAGCAGTCCGGTGAATGTCTTTCGGGAAAATGTCATCTCAAAGTCAGGAATATCAGAACGAATTTTCAAAGTGCCTAAGGCAATAGTATTTATCTGCTGACTTAGTAACATCTATGTTTAACCCCCATCGGAGTATAAAAAGCGCACGATATGGACTAAAAACGATAAAAGGATGAAACTTATTAAGTTCCATCCTTTTATGGCAGTCGGGGTGAGAAGACTCGAACTTCCGACCTCCACGTCCCGAACGTGGCGCGCTGCCAACTGTGCTACACCCCGAAGCCTTGCTGGCTTATTTCAAGCGCACAAAGGTAAGCAAATTTTCCATATTCCACAAATCAAATTTTCATATTCGACTTTTTGAGGGCGTCCCTACTCTCAACTGGCAAGTGCAAAATTATCGATTTGTCGGAAGAATACGCTT
>OGXW01000501.1_pt1 | contig 29381 bp, 26 predicted proteins | sample 1576341 | NCBI WGS metagenome assembly OGXW01 (sample SAMEA3541592, study PRJEB24748) | human gut metagenome | biome: human gut; feature: human-associated habitat; material: faeces | place: China | collected 2012
TGTGTTAAGCACGCCGCCAGCGTTCATCCTGAGCCAGGATCAAACTCTCATGTTAAAGTTTAATCTCAGTCAAGTTAAACTTGGCTTTTCGTTCATTCAGATAAATCTGAATTTACTGTTTAAAGGTCTTCGATTAAATCGAAGCGTTCGTCAATCTTTCGATTGCTTGAATTATTCTCTTTGAATCTTTCAAGGTTTTTCACTGTTCAGTTATCAATGTTCTTCGTTGTCTGAATTGTATATTCATCAGCGACAACTTCTATATCTTAGCAAACTCTTTCGTGTTTGTCAAGAACTTTTTTCAATTTAATTTTTAAATTTGAACGGAGAAGGAGGGATTTGAACCCTCGCGCCAGTTTCCCGACCTATACCCTTAGCAGGGGCACCTCTTCGGCCACTTGAGTACTTCTCCAAAGTTCATATTTAACAATATTAAATTGCCTGCGCTGTGACGCATAGATTATGATACTAAAGTTTACTCTATTTGTCAACGATTATATTTAACTTTTTTTTATTAGTTTTTACACTATATACTTATTGTGTTTTCATATACTTTATATACTATATTTTGTATATCAGTCCAGCTCGCAAAACTCTTTTATAGCTGTCTCATACAGATTATTGCCATCCCTGTCTATCACAACTATTGCAGGAAAGTTTTCCACATACAATTTTCTGATTGCTTCCGCTCCCAAATCATCATAGCATACAACTTCTGCTTGCTTTATACATTTAGACAATAAAGCCCCGGCTCCACCTACTGCTGCAAAATATACAGCCTTATTTCTTATTATTGCTTCTATTACTTCCTGTGACCTCTTTCCTTTTCCTATCATTGCTTTTTCTCCCAAATCAAGAAGAGTAGGTGCATACCTGTCCATTCTTGTGGCTGTTGTAGGTCCGGCTGAACCGATTGGTCTTCCCTCTCTGGCAGGTGAAGGTCCCATATAATATATAGTAGAATCCTTTATATCTATTGGGAGATTTTCTCCGCTGTCTAAGGCTTCAATCATTCGTTTGTGTGCAGCATCTCTCGCTACATATATTGTTCCAGTGATATAAACATAATCACCTGAATGAAGGTCTTTTGTTGTTTCTTCTGTGATAGGTGTATTTATATATTTGTCCATTTTATCTCCTGTTCTTGCTTTTTTCTTAATAGTTATCCACAATTCTTTCTGATTTTCACTACTTATAAACTATTTTTTATTATTTTTGAATAAATGTTTATAACTATATTACTCTGACTGCATGTCTGTTGACATGACAGCATATATTTACAGCAACCGGAAGTCCTGCAATATGAGTTGGATATGTATTTATGTTTACAGCAAGGGCTGTTGTGCTTCCACCCAGACCCCCCGGGCCAATTCCAAGCTTATTTATTTTTTCCAGCAATTCATTTTCCATATCAGCTACATACTCAATATCGCTGTGTTCTCCTGCTAGACGGGTCAGAGCCTTCTTAGCCAAAATTGCACATTTTTCAAAAGTTCCGCCTACACCTACCCCCACTACCATTGGCGGACATGCATTTGGACCTGCATCCTTTACCGCAGTAAGAATAGCATTTTTAACACCCTCAATTCCATCAGCCGGCTTGAGCATAAATACACGGCTCATATTTTCTGAACCAAAGCCCTTTGGTGCAAATGTGATTTTTACCTTATCACCAGGCACTATATAATAATGGATTACTGCTGGTGTGTTGTCCTTAGTATTTTCCCTGATGATAGGATCACTAACAACGGATTTTCTAAGATAACCCTCTTTGTAGCCTCTTCTCACACCCTCATTAATGGCATCTTCAATAGGCTGGCCAGTGAAATGCACATCCTGTCCAACTTCCACAAAGAAAACAGCCATGCCTGTATCCTGGCAGATAGGTATCATCTCTTCCCCTGCTATCTGCAGATTTTCCTGAAGCTGATTTAGAATTTTTCTGCCGAGCTCTGATTTTTCAGTCTCAGCAGCATCCTTTAATTTCTTATCCATGTCTGGCGATAAGAAATGATTTGCTTCGATGCACATTTCTTTCACATTATCTGTTATGATTTCCGTACTTATTTCTCTTATCATGTTTTCTCCTTATATGATTGTATTTAATAATTTTTATGTACTTTTATATATACTTTCTTCATTCAAATATTTCTTGTATTCACATATTTTATTTATTTTGGTTGTTAATTGAATTTTTTATTATATTGCTTTCTTATACTTAAATATTTTTTATTCACATATTTTATTTAAGTTGTTAATTGAATTTATGATTATATTATTTTCTTGTATTTAAGTATGCTGATTGTTAATTTTTTAATCGTGTATATTGTCATATACATATTTATTAGTATACATGTAATTTGTTACAAATAATTGTTATTTAAGTAATTATTTCACAGCGTAGATGGAATATTACGATAATATAACTAATTATTTTTGGCTTGTGTAAGATATTAGATTTTCTTAGTGTTCTGTAAACAATCCAGCAACTCGGCAACAGGACGTTGCCGAGAGTGAGACCTGAGCCACGGATGGCGAATGTCGAACGTTTGTGTAAAATTATCATTACCTACATCAGAACACTTAGAAAATCTTATGTCTGGAACCCGCCAAAAATGATTAGTTATATTATCGTAATATTCTAAACCACCCTGAAAGAACCAAATATATGAATAAAGCAGGGATTACATAAATCCCTGCCTTAAATTATACAAGTCCTGCAAATGCAATCCTGTATTTATTCCTCAGTATTATCCTCTTCCTGTGGTATAAGTGACTTGTCCTCCACAACCTTTGCTATGCTTGCGACCTTGATTCCATCACCTAAATTAATCAGCTTAACTCCTGTAGTTACCCTGCCGAGAAGTGTTGTATCATTTACCTGCATTCTGATAATGATTCCCTCTGTCGTGATAAGCATGATTTCATCATCCTTACTTACAGATTTAACTCCTACAAGATTTCCTGATTTTTCTGTTATCTTATAACATTTAACACCTTTTCCACCACGGTTTTGAGCAGTGAATTCATCTATTAATGTGCATTTTCCAAGACCATTTTCAGAAACAATCATGACTGAATCTCCCTGGGATGCAAGCTGCATTGCTATGACAACATCATCTGGTGCAAGGTTCATGCCTATTACACCCATAGTTGTTCTTCCAGTAGACCTGACATCTGTTTCCTTAAATCTGATACACTGTCCAAATTTTGTAAAGAGGAATACTTCCTCTGTATTATCTGTTACCTTAACTTCGATTAACTTGTCATCTTCTCTTAAGTTAATAGCTGCCAGACCATTCTTACGTATATTTGCATAATCTGTAATTGGTGTCTTCTTTACAATTCCCTTTCTTGTAGCCATGAAGAGATAGTGATCATCATTGTATTCCTTAATTGGAATCATGGCTGTAATCTTTTCTCCCGGCTGGAGTGGAATGAGATTGATTATTGCTGTTCCTCTGCTGGTTCTGCTTGCTTCTGGAATCTCATATGCCTTTATCCGGTATACTCGTCCAGTATTTGTAAAGAACATGAGGTAATGATGTGATGTGGTCATCAACATTTCAACAATATAGTCATCCTCTATTGTCTCCATTCCCTTTATACCCTTACCACCACGATGCTGAGCCTTGAAATTGTCAATGCTCATTCTCTTTATGTAGCCCACCTTTGTCATTGTAATGACTGTATTTGTCTCTGGGATAAGGTCTTCCATGGACATATCGTACTCATCATAGCCAATCTGAGTTCTCCTGTCATCACCATATTTTGCTGAAATGGCAAGGATTTCTTCTCTTATAACTCCAAGAAGCTTCTTCTCATCCGCAAGAATTTCCTTTAACTCTGCTATAAGAGCTATAAGGTCTTTTAACTCTGCTTCCAGCTTTTCTCTTTCCAGACCTGTGAGAGCCTTAAGACGCATATCCACAATAGCCTGTGCCTGCTCGTCTGAAAGTGAAAATCTCTCAATGAGTCTGTTCTTTGCTTCCTGTGTTGTCTGGCTTGAACGGATAATATTTATTACTTCATCAATATTATCCTGGGCAATTATTAATCCCTCTAATATGTGGGCCCTTGCCTCTGCCTTCTTTAAATCAAATTGGGTTCTTCTGGTTACTACTTCCTTTTGGTGCATGAGATAGTAATTTAAAAGCTCATACAGATTTAAAATCTTTGGCTGTCCATCTACAAGTGCAAGATTTATTACACCAAAAGTATCCTGTAACTGTGTATGCTTGTACAAAAGATTGAGGACAACGCTTGGATTAACATCTCTTCTAAGCTCTATTACAACTCTCATTCCTTCACGGCTGGTTTCATCGCGGAGGTCTGTAATTCCATCAATCTTTTTATCCTTGTGAAGCTCGGCAATTTTTTCTATAAGTCTTGCCTTATTTACAAGATATGGAAGCTCTGTAACTACAATACGGTTCTTACCATTTTCCATAGGCTCAATATCTGTAACCGCTCGTACTCTGATTTTTCCACGTCCCGTACGATATGCCTCGTTGATTCCTGATGTTCCAAGGATTACTCCTCCTGTTGGGAAGTCAGGTCCCTTGACTGCTTCCATCAGCTCATCAATTGTAGTTTCTTTTCCCTCGATGTCGTTGTCTATTAATTTTACAACTGCATCAATTACCTCTCTTAAGTTGTGAGGTGGTATATTTGTAGCCATACCTACAGCGATTCCTGTGGTTCCGTTTACAAGTAAGTTTGGAAAACGTGAAGGAAGCACTGTTGGCTCACTCTCTGTCTCATCAAAGTTTGGTGTAAAATCAACTGTGTCTTTGTTGATATCTTCTATCATCTGAAGAGAGATTCTGGATAACCTCGCCTCAGTATATCGCATAGCGGCAGCACCATCTCCGTCCACAGAACCAAAGTTACCATGTCCGTCTACAAGTGTATATCTCATTGACCAATCCTGTGCCATGTTGACAAGTGCTCCATAGATTGAGCTGTCTCCATGTGGATGGTACTTACCCATTGTATCTCCGACAATACGCGCACATTTTCTGTGTGGCTTGTCAGGTGTGTTGCCCAGCTCAACCATTGAGTAGAGTACTCTTCGCTGAACAGGCTTTAATCCGTCCCTTACATCTGGCAATGCACGGCTTGCTATTACGCTCATTGCATAGTCAATATAGGAGGTCTCCATTGTTTTTTTCAGATCAACCTGCTGTATTTGATCAAATATTTTGTCATCCACTTAAAAATGTCCCTCCTTACTAAATATCAAGATTCTGAACATATTTTGCATTTTCTTCAATAAATTCTCGTCTTGGCTCTACCTTATCACCCATAAGAGTGGTAAAGGTCACATCTAATTCTGATGAATTTTCTCCATCTATCATAACCTGCTTTAATATTCTGTGCTCCGGATCCATGGTTGTCTCCCACAACTGGTCTGCATCCATCTCTCCAAGTCCTTTGTACCGCTGTATCTTATTATTCTGGTCTCGTCCTATCTCAGTAAGAATCTGGTTCAGCTCATTGTCGTCGTATGCATACCATACCTTTTTATTTTTTTCAATCTTATAAAGAGGCGGTGTTGCAAGGTATACATGTCCATCCTTTATAAGGTCAGGCATAAATCTGTAGAGGAAGGTGAGCATAAGTGTAGCGATATGTGCTCCATCTACATCGGCATCAGTCATGATAATAATCTTGTCATAACGAAGCTTTGTTATGTCAAACTCTTCGTGAATACCTGTACCAAAGGCTGTAATCATAGACCTGATTTCTGCATTATCATAAATTCTGTCAAGTCTTGCCTTTTCTACGTTTAAGATTTTTCCTCTAAGTGGAAGGATAGCCTGTGTTGCCCGGCTTCTGGCTGTCTTTGCAGAACCACCAGCGGAATCTCCCTCTACGATAAATATTTCACAATTCTTTGGATTCTTATCTGAGCAGTCAGCCAGCTTTCCAGGAAGTGAGCCTCCCTCTAAGGATGTCTTTCTTCTGGTTAAATCTCTGGCTTTTCTGGCTGCCTCTCTGGCACGCTGGGCAAGAAGAGACTTCTCACATATATTCTTGGCAACCTCTGGATTCTGCTCAAGGAAGTATGTGAGCTTTTCAGATACTACTGAGTCCACTGCTCCTCTGGCTTCGCTGTTTCCAAGCTTCTGCTTGGTCTGTCCTTCAAACTGAGGCTCCTCAATCTTGATTGAGATAATAGCTGTAAGTCCTTCTCTAATATCATCACCGGTTAATGTCGGGTCTGTGTCTTTAATAATCTTTTTTTCTCTTGCATAGGCATTAAAGGTCTTTGTAAGTGCATTTCTAAATCCGGCAAGATGTGTTCCACCCTCCGGTGTAATTACATTGTTTACAAAGCTGAAGGTTGAATCATTAAATGAATCATTGTGCTGTAAAGCCACCTCTACATAAACACCATTTTGTGTACCTTCACAGTATATTACATCATCATAGAGGGCTTCTTTTCCTCTGTTTAAGTACTGGACAAACTCTTTTATTCCGCCCTCGTACATAAACTCATGGTCATGTTTGCTGCCCTCACGGATGTCTTTTATATTAATTCTCAATCCCTTTGTAAGAAAAGCTGTCTCACGAAGTCTCTGCTTTAATGTATCATAATCATACACTGTTTCTTCAAAAATCTCACTATCTGGAAGAAAATGTACTTTAGTTCCATGAAGATTTTCATCACATTCACCTATTACCTTTACTGCATTATCAGCTTTTCCTCTCTTATAGCTCTGAGCATATACTTTTCCCTCTTTATAGACCTCAACGGTAAGCCATGTTGACAGGGCATTAACTACTGATGCACCTACTCCATGGAGACCTCCGGATACCTTATATCCTCCGCCTCCAAACTTACCACCTGCATGAAGCACAGTAAATACAACCTCAAGAGCTGATTTACCCGCTTTGTGGTTAATGTCTACAGGGATTCCTCTACCATCATCCTGTACTGTAATTGAATTATCTTCGTTTATTGTAACCTCAATATTTTTACAATGTCCTGCTAATGCTTCATCTACAGCGTTATCTACAATCTCATATACAAGATGGTGAAGTCCTCTGGCAGATGTGCTTCCTATATACATTCCTGGTCTTTTTCTTACAGCTTCAAGACCCTCAAGAATCTGAATCTGGTCACCACCATATTCCTGATTGCTGTTAAATTCTTCACTCATGAAAGAACCTCCTAATTCTAAAGCATTACTAAATATCTTCTAATGATTTCTTTTCATAGACTTTTCCATCTATGACCTGAAAAATCTTATTTATTTTGAATCTGTTTTTTACAAATTCCTCAAGTCCGGTACATGTGATTATGGTCTGTATATCACTTATGCTGTTGAGCAGATAATTCTGCCTGCTGCTATCAAGCTCTGATAGTACATCATCTAAGAGCAGTACCGGTACACTGTTTATAGATTTTTTAACAAGCTCTATCTCCGATAGTTTAAGAGATAAGGCAGATGTCCTCTGCTGTCCCTGTGAACCATATTTTCTAATGTCTATATTATCAATTGAAAACTGCATATCATCCCTGTGAGGACCTACTGTTGTCTGGCACAGCTTTAAATCCTTTTCCCTGGCTTTTGACAATTCATCTTCAAAAAATATATCATCTATGTTTGGCTCATATTTGAGTACAAGCCTTTCTTTTCCACCTGAGATATTGTAATGTATTTCTCCTATTATCTCATTTAGCTTATCAATAAATTCCTTGCGCTTTCTGATGACATTTCTGCCATACATGAGAAGCTGCTCGTCCCAGACAGCAAGAGTTTCGATTAGATTTGGCCTGAAGCTTATATCCTTTAAGAGCTTGTTACGCTGATTAAGTACCTTGTTATACCTGGTCAAATCATCAAGATATATCTTATCAAGCTGGCATAGCTCCAAGTCTATGAATCTTCTGCGCTCCGCCGGTCCGTTTTTAATGATATTCAAATCTTCTGGTGAAAAAAACACTATATTTAAAATTCCAAACAGTTCAGCTGCCCTCTTTATTGGAATTTTATTGATGGCAACTCCCTTAGAGCCTCTTTTTCTAAGGTGCATATCAATTTGATATTCCTTGCCATTTTTATCAACAAGAGTTCTTATATGGGCTTCATCGCCATCAAACCTTATCATTTCTTTATCCTTGCTTCCCTTGTGGGATTTGGTTGTCCCGCTTAGATAGGCAGCTTCAAGAATATTTGTTTTCCCCTGTGCATTATCCCCGTAAAGTATATTGGTTCCACTGTCAAAATTTATCTGAAGGGTTTCATAATTACGGAAATTGCTCAATTCGATTGATTTTATTACCATTATCTGCTGCTACTTTTCAATCTTAACTGATTCACCATTGTAGGTAATTACTTCTCCGCCGTAGAGCTTCTTGCCTCTTTGCAGCTCAACCTGACCATTTAATTCCACGAGTCCATCCTGAATCACCATCTTGGCATCAACTCCTGAATCTACCAGTCCTGCCTTTTTCAAAGCCTGTCCAAGCTTTATATATTCTTCATTTTCTCTGATTGATACTGTTATCATATAATCTCCTAATTATTTGATGTGCTGAAATTAACCGGAAGAATAAGATAGGTGTAAGTGCCTTCCTCATCCTTTATGAAACAAGGAGCCTTTGGATTAACCATGTAAAGGCTTACCTCTTCCTCGTCAATTACTCTTAAAGCATCTATAAAGAATTTTGGATTAAATCCAATCATTATATCTTTTCCATCTTTTTCAATATCAATATCTTCATTCATTGAACCTATGAATGAATTAATCTTAAGCTCCATATTACCATCTGTTATATTCATGATAATTGGCTTCTTATCTCCTTCTTTAACCAGAAGAGTAGAACGATCTATACAGTTTAAAAGCTCTCTCTTGTTAATTTTTACCTTTGTCTCATAGTCAGATGAGAGCATCTGGTCAATCTTAAAGTATTCTCCTTCTATAAGTCTTGATACAACAGTTGTGGTCTCAAACTCAAATACAATATGATTATCAGAAATGTAAATTATTACATCCTCTTCTGCACTTCCAGGTATAATCTTACTGATTTCCTGTAAGGTCTTACCAGGTACAATGACCTTTTTGTTTTCATAATGATTCTTTAACTCTATTGTCCTGATAGAAATTCTATGTCCGTCAAGTGATACAACCTTGAGCTGATTGTCATTAATCTCAAAAAGCTCACCTGTCATAATCTTGTTGTTGTCATTATCTGATATAGAGAATATAGTTTGTCTTATAACTTCCTTTAAGGTAAACTGTGAAATTACAATAGAATCGTTTCTCTCAATATATGGAATGTAAGAGAAATCGTCTCCAGATTTACCTATAATGTTGAACTTTGATTTTTCACAGGAAATAACAGTCTTAAATGAACTATCTGTCTCTATTGTTACATCATTGTCCGGAAGCTTTCTAACCATTTCAGAAAAAATCTTTGCATCAAGAGCAATAACTCCTCTTTCTACAATCTCTCCCTCTATTTTAGTCTCGATTCCAAGCTCCATATCATTTGCCATCAATTTAATTTCATTTGTAGAAGCATCTATAAGGATACATTCTAATATAGCCATTGTTGTTCTGGTTGGAACAGCCTTGGATACAATATTAACTCCTTTAAGTAAATTTGCTTTTGAACAGATAAGTTTCATCGTAAACTCCCTTCGTGGTTTATATAAAAATAAAAGAAATTAGTAATATTATTCTTAGGGGCTGTTTAAAAGTGTAAAACCCCTTTAAGCGTTCTAAATATAAGGATTAAGACCATGGATAAGCATCTTAATATCCGGTTAATTTTACCTTAATAGATTAAGGCTGTTTGTTTAAAAGTTTCTGGCTTGATTTTTCAACATATTAATAAACAGTGGATTAACGTGTATAAGTTAATTAATTGTTTATTGATCAAATAATTTAACATCTATATATAGTGGTTAGAATAAACACTATTATATAGGAAGAAACTAGTTAGGATTTATCTTTTTCTTGATAGTTTCTATTGTATTTCGTACATTTTCATTGCTCTCGTACTCTTCTGTGACCTTCTTGATTCCGTGGATAATTGTTGAATGATCTCTTCCACCAAGAAGTGATCCAATTACATCAAGTGAATTAGAAGTCATATTCTTACATAAGTACATAGCAATCTGTCTTGGTTTGGCAATATCACTGCTCCTGTTTTTAGATATCATCTGGTCTACAGAAATGTGATAATGCTCTGATACTACCTCAATGATAAGCTGAGGAGTAATTTCTCTAGGCTTGTCCGGTGTGATGATGTTGGCAAGCTCTCTCTCAGCAATCTCCATTGTGATATCTGTTCTCTCAAGATTGTTGAAGGCGAGAAGCTTGTTTAAAGCTCCTTCCAGTTCCCTGATGTTTGATTTAATATTGGTTGCAATATAATTTAATACATCATCATCTATATTGAAGTTATCAGATTCAGCTTTTTTACGTAAAATTGCCATTCTGGTTTCATAATCAGGCATGCCTATGTCTGCCATCAGACCCCATTCAAATCGTGAACGTATTCTTTCCTCAAGGGTTTCCATTTCCTTTGGAGGCTTATCAGAAGTCAGAATAATCTGCTTACCCTGGGTCTGTAAGGCATTGAAGGTGTGGAAAAATTCTTCCTGAGTACTCTCTTTTCCTATGATAAATTGAATATCATCAATCATCAGCACATCTGCTGTCCTGTATTTATCACGAAATTTTGTCATGGATGAGGCATTACCATTACGGATTGATTCGATAACCTCGTTGGTAAATTCCTCGGATGTAACGTAGATAACCTTGGTCTCAGGTTTCTGGTCTATGATAAAATGTCCAATTGAATGCATCAGGTGGGTCTTGCCAAGTCCAGGTCCTCCATATATATAGAGGGGATTGTAGGATTCACCCGGTGATTCTGCTACAGCAAGGGCTGCTGACTGGGCGAACCTGTTGTTGTTTCCTACTACGAATGTATCAAAGGTGTAATTGGGATTGAGATTCGAGTGGTCTCCCTTTACTGCCTGAGGCTTTGAGGTTATATTATTTTTGTTCTTAAGATTAAGGGATTGAGCCTGATCTGGAAGAATAAAATGTATATCATATTCTATTCCAGTAATCTCTGTTATCGCTACCATAAGAGGTAGAAAATATTTCTTGGAAATGTAACTTAGTCCCATTTGTCCTGAAGGTACTATTATATATAATTTGTCATCCTCAATGGCATATACATTAAGTGGACGAATCCATGTATCAAATGAAACCTCGCTTAATTCATGCTCATTTTTTACTGTTGTTAAAATCTCATCCCACTTTTCAATAACTTTATCCATCAAGTTTCTCCATATCTATATAATAATAGGATATTACTCCATAATCCTACTTATAATATACTACACTATTTTGTGGTTCAAATCAATGTTTAAAGCCTGTTTAAAGGGTGAAAAAGTTATAGACCCTAAAAAGTCTAGCCTGAGACATGTTTTTAACAAATTATCCTGTATGTTTCTACATGTTTTCAACAAGTTATCCACAAAAAGGGGATAACTATTTTTAAAAAAATAGAATTTATATATTGACAAGCATATACTTTTTGATATAATTATAGCGATGTTTTTTAACGTAAAGGAGGTGGATACTAATGAAGATGACATTCCAACCTAAGAAGAGACAGAGATCTAAAGTTCATGGCTTTAGAAGCAGAATGAGTACAGCTGGCGGAAGAAAAGTTTTAGCAGCTAGAAGATTAAAAGGAAGAAAAAAATTATCAGCATAGGCCACATTTATGTGGTCTTTTCTTCTATTTTAACGATTTTAATTAGGGAGAATTTCAAATGAAATTTTCAGAATCATTGAAGAAGAACAAAGATTTTCATTATGTATATAACAATGGCACATCCTATGCCAACAGGTTTCTGGTTATGTATGTTGTTGAAAATGGATTAGACACAAATCGTTTAGGTATATCAGTAAGTAAAAAAGTTGGAAATAGTGTTATAAGACATCACATCACTCGTCTCGTAAGAGAGAGTTACAGGCTACATGAAGACATGTTTAATAGTGGTTTAGACATCGTAGTCATCGCAAGAGTAACAGCAAAGCATGCAAGCTATCATGAGATTGAAAGCGCGCTATTGCATCTTGGAGGTCTTCACAAAATAGTAAACAAAGATTGATTTGAAAAAGAAGATGGAATCGTTTTGAAAAAAATTTTGATATTTATTATTAAATTTTATAGAAAATATATTTCTCCTATGAAGTCTACTAAATGTCCCTATTATCCTACATGTTCAACCTACGGCCTTCAGGCTGTGGAAAAATATGGAGCCATAAAGGGCGGTGCATTAGCTGCCTGGAGAATATTGAGATGTAATCCTTTTTCAAAGGGAGGATATGATCCGGTTCCATAATGGAGGTTTTTATGTCGGACATAGTTTTGACACAATATTCCGGTGCTATTCTTGGACCAATCGCCAGATTTCTGGGATGGATAATGAATGGCATTTATGTAGGCATATACAATCTATTCGGAATTGAGAGCGTTGTTTTAAGTATCGTACTTATTACAATTATTATTTATATGTGTTTGCTGCCACTGACAATTAAGCAGCAGAAGTTTTCTAAGTTATCTCAGAAAATGCAGCCTGAAATCAAGGCTATTCAGGATAAGTATAAGAATAGAAAAGACCAGGAATCAATGATGGCAATGAACCAGGAGACACAGCTTGTATATGAGAAGTATGGTGTTTCAGCAACTGGAAGCTGTCTTCAGATGTTGATTCAGATGCCTATTCTTTTTGCTTTGTATCGTGTGTTTTACAATATACCTGCTTACATCACAAGTGTTAAGGGAAGCTTTACAGAGCTTGTGAATGGTATCTCACAGAACAGCGATGGCATCAACACATTGGCAAGTCTTCTTAAAGACTTTAATTATACTACTTCAAGTGGAATTAATGCCAACAATGCAGTAGACATGCTTACAAATGCTTCTGCATCAGATTTTAAGAATTATGTAATTGATATTCTTTACAAGCTGCCTTCTACAGGCTGGGAAGCAATCAGTGGTTCTGATTATTTTCCAAATCTTGCGGATGCAATAAGTACAGCACATGACCATATTTTGAATTATAATTATTTTATGGGGTTAAATATTTCTGATACTCCATTAAGTATTATTAAGACAAATTTTGCTGCTCATTCCTATGGATTTATTATTTTAGCTTTACTGATTCCTGTATTATCTTATTTGACACAGGTATTGTCTATGAAGCTTATGCCTACAGCTAATTCTAATGGAAATGACCAGATGGCACAGCAGATGAGAACAATGAATCTTATGATGCCTCTTATGTCATTTATCATTTGTTTTACAGTTCCTGTAGGTCTTGGTTTCTACTGGATTTGTAGTGCCGTTGTAAGAATTGTACAACAGTTCTTCATAAATAAGCATATTGAGAATCTTGACCTTGATGATATAATTAAGAAGAATCAGGAAAAGGCTAAGAAGAAGCGGGAAAAGCGTGGTATTTACGAAAACCAGATAAGAGAAGCTGCAGCTATTAAGACTAAGTCGATTAGCAGCAAGGCAAACTCTGTATCTAAGTCTGATGCTGAGTTAGATACAGGCTACAGTAATGATGAAAGACCTAAATTTAAAGAAGGTAGTATGGCTGCAAAAGCTAATATGGTAAAAGATTTTAACGAGCGTAATTCTCGTAAATAAGGGGAGGAAATAGAAGTGGAATATATTGAAGTTTCTGCAAAAACTGTTGAAGATGCTTTAACTGATGCTTCTGTACAGCTTGGAATAACCAGTGATCAGTTGGAGTATGAGATTGTTGAAAAGGGTAGCAATGGTTTCTTAGGATTAATCGGAAGTAAGAATGCTACTATCAGAGTAAAGGTTAAATCTTCAGTTGAAGATGAAGTAAGAGAGTTTTTAACATCTGTATTTAATGCAATGAAGATGCAGGTTGAGATTGGAATTAATAAGAATGAAGATGAGAGATTCCTTGATGTTGAACTTAAGGGTGATGACATGGGAGTTCTTATCGGTAAGAGAGGACAGACTCTTGATTCACTCCAGTATCTGACAAGCCTTGCAATTAATAAGCACAGCGATGTGTATTATAAGGTAAAGATTGATACTGAGGATTACAGAAAGAGAAGAAGAGATACTCTTGAGAATCTTGCCAGAAACATTGCATACAAGGTTAAGAGAACAAAGAGACCTGTTTCTTTGGAGCCAATGAATCCTTTTGAGAGAAGAGTTATTCATTCAGCACTTCAGAATGATAGATATGTTACAACTCACAGCGAGGGCGAAGAGCCATACAGACATGTAGTTGTTACATTAAAAAAATAGTTGATTTTTGAGAGGGTATCGCAGGATGCCCTCTTTTTTCTACTAAAGTATGCAGAAAAGCTATCAGTAGCAGGTTTTATGTATGCCTTAGTATGCAGAAAAGTTGCCAGTGGCAAGTTTTCTGTATTTATTTATGGGAATTTTTATTGTATATTATTAGTTGCATGATATATAAAAGAATTTGAATATATATGTTAAATATAATATACGTTCTAGAAATTTGTGGATACAATTTGTAAATCTATGGGATAGAGGTATGAAATGAAATCAGATACAATTGCAGCTATAGCCACTGCCATGACGCCTTCTGGGATTGGCATTATCAGAATAAGTGGCGATGATTCCTTTGAATTGATTGATAAAATATATAAATCTAAGAGTGGAAAAAAGCTCCTGAGTCAATGTGACAGCCATACTGTGCATTATGGCTTTATATACGATGGAGATGAGAAAATAGATGAAGTAATGGTGCTTATCATGAGGGCACCTAATACTTATACCAGAGAAGATACTATTGAGATTGATTGTCATGGTGGAGTATTTGTTATGAAGCGGATACTTGAGACTGTGATTAAGTATGGAGCAAGACCGGCGGAGCCTGGTGAGTTTACAAAGAGGGCTTTTTTGAATGGAAGAATTGATTTATCACAGGCTGAGTCAGTTATTGATGTGATTAATTCCAAGAATGAGTTTGCTCTTAAAAATTCACTGTCCCAGTTGAATGGAGTTGTGCTTGACAGTATTAAGCAGATACGAGAAGTACTTTTACATGAGATTGCTTTTATAGAATCTGCACTTGACGACCCTGAACATATTTCTTTGGATAGTTATCCACAAAAATTGTTATTAATAGTGGATAACCAGATAAAAAGTATAGATAAGCTGTTGAAATCCTCGGATAACGGAAGAATTTTGAAGGAAGGCATAAATACTGTAATTGTTGGCAAGCCAAATGCGGGCAAGTCCTCTCTTTTAAATATTCTGGTAGGAGCGGACAGGGCAATTGTTACTGATATTGCCGGAACTACCCGGGATGTGCTGGAAGAGCAGATAAACCTGGATGGAATCACTCTTAACCTTGTGGATACTGCAGGAATCAGAGACACAGATGATATTGTGGAAAAGATTGGTGTGGACAGGGCAAAGCAGTATGCAGATTCTGCAGATTTGATTATATATGTAATAGATTCTTCTACAGAGCTTGATGATAATGATTTTTCAATAATTGATATATTAAAGGATAAGAATGCTATTGTGCTTTTAAATAAGTCAGACTTATCCACAATTACCACAGAGAATATTGTAAAAAAATATCTGGATAAACCTGTTATTTATATTTCAGCCAAGGACAGGACGGGAATTGATGAATTAGAGAGTAAGATTTCTGAAATGTTCCTGCATGGTCAGGTGTCATTTAATGATGAAGTCTATATTACTAATATTCGTCATAAAAATTCTCTGACTGAAGCATTAAACAGTCTGAAGCTTGTGGTAGAAAGTATAAATAATGATATGCCAGAGGATTTCTATTCTATAGATCTCATGAATGCATATGAGGAATTGGGACTTATTATTGGTGAAGCAGTAGAGGATGATTTAATGCAGGAGATTTTTAGTAAATTCTGCATGGGAAAGTAGGTAAGAGATGGGAGTAAATAAACTTGAATACACATTTGATGTGGCTGTAGTAGGTGCCGGTCATGCCGGATGTGAAGCTGCACTGGCATGTGCGAGGCTTGGACTTGAAACTGTTATATTTACAGTGAGCGTTGACAGTATTGCTATGATGCCATGTAATCCAAATATCGGAGGAAGCTCCAAGGGACATCTGGTCAGAGAGATAGATGCCCTCGGTGGTGAGATGGGGAAGAACATTGACAAGACATTTATCCAGTCAAAAATGCTCAATAAATCCAAGGGACCGGCTGTACATTCTCTCCGCGCACAGGCAGATAAAGCGGAATATAGTATGGAAATGCGTAAAACTCTTCAAAATACAGAGCATTTGACCATAAAACAAGCTGAAGTTTCTGAAATTCTGACTGATGATAATAATTGTATCATTGGATGCAGGGTTGTGTCAGGAACTACATATAACTGCAAGGCTGTGGTACTTTGTACCGGTACATATCTGAGAGCTCGCTGTCTGACCGGCGAGATGATTACTCATACTGGTCCAAATGGTCTACAGGCTGCAAGCTTTCTTACAGATTCTCTAAATGCTCATGGAATTGAGATGAAGAGATTTAAGACGGGTACACCAGCCCGTGTGGATAAGAACAGTCTTGATTTTTCAAAAATGGAAGAACAATTTGGTGATGAGAAGGTGGTGCCTTTTTCATTTACCACTAATCCTGAGGATGTGCAGATTGACCAGGTTTCCTGCTGGCTTACTTATACTAACAATACAACTCATGAGATTATTAGGAATAATCTGGACAGGTCTCCCATATATGCAGGAATTATTGAGGGAACCGGACCTAGATATTGTCCTTCTATAGAGGATAAGGTAGTTAAATTTGCGGATAAGGAGAGGCATCAGATTTTTATTGAGCCTGAGGGACTTAATACAAATGAGATGTATGTAGGAGGCATGTCTTCATCTATGCCGGAGGATGTGCAGTATGAAATGTACAGGACACTTCCGGGACTTGAAAATGTAAAAATAGTTAGAAACGCATATGCGATTGAGTATGACTGTATAAGTGCAAATCAGCTTTATGCTTCACTTGAGTTTAAGAAAATACCGGGACTTTTCAGTGGTGGACAGTTCAATGGAAGCTCCGGTTATGAGGAGGCTGCCTGCCAGGGACTTATTGCCGGTATAAATGCTGCGATGAAGATTCTTGGAAGAAAACCATTGATTCTTGACCGTTCACAGGCTTATATAGGAGTTTTGATTGATGATTTGGTGACTAAAGATAATAGAGAACCTTACCGCATGATGACATCACGAGCGGAATATCGTCTCCTTTTACGTCAGGACAATGCAGATTTAAGGCTTTCTGAGATAGGTCATGAGGTTGGACTTATAAATGATGAGCGTTATAACTGGGTATGTGAAAAGAAAAAGCTAATAGCTGAGGAAATCGACAGAGTCAATACTGTTAAGATTGGTGCTAATAAGGAAGTACAGGAAATACTGCAAAAATATAACAGTATTCCTTTAACTAATGGCACTACTTTAGCTGAGTTAATCAGAAGACCAGAGCTTGATTATGATAAACTTGCTCCAATTGATAAGAGCAGACCTGAATTATCATATGAAGTTACAGACCAGGTCAACATTTTGATTAAGTACGATGGCTATATCAAGCGTCAGATAAAACAGGTGGAGCATTATAAAAAGCTTGAAAATAAAAAGCTGCCAACTGATTTTGATTATAATGAGATTTCTGGTCTTAGAATTGAGGCTCAACAGAAATTGAACCTCTTCCAGCCACTTAATATAGGACAGGCATCACGTATTTCAGGTGTCACGCCAGCCGATATTTCGGTATTACTGGTTTATTTGGAACAATTAAAATACTTAAATCCTGATTTATTTTCTAAATTAAATCCTGATAAATCAGGTGTTAGCGAGGTCTAGTATGAATTATAATACTGATACATTTAAGCGTGAGCTCGAAAAGCTGGGAATTAGTATATCAGAGGAGCAGCTTGAGCAGTTTATCAGCTACTATGAGATGCTTATTGAGAAGAATAAGGTCATGAATCTAACTGCTATAACAGACTTTGATGAGGTTATAGAGAAGCATTTTATAGACAGTTTAAATTTGTTCCGCTTTGCAGATTTAAAAGCGGATAAAACTATTATTGATATGGGTACAGGGGCTGGTTTTCCTGGTATTCCTTTGAAAATAGCCTTTCCTAATCTGAAGATTACTCTTGCAGATTCCCTGAATAAGAGGATTCTCTTCCTAAATGATGTAATATCAGAGCTCGGGCTTACTGATATTGATACTGTTCATGGCAGGGCTGAAGATTTGGCAAAGGATAAGATTTATAGGGAAAATTATGATATATGTGTGTCCAGAGCTGTGGCAAACTTATCCACATTGTCTGAGTACTGCCTGCCATTTGTCAAGATTGGTGGACAGTTTATATCCTATAAGTCCGGGGATTGTGATGAGGAGATTACTAATGCCAAGTCTGCTATATTCTTGTTAGGTGGCAGGCTTAATCAGATACAGAAATTTGAGATGAATGATAATTCGAGATCCTTCGTGATAATTGATAAGGTTAATGGAACTTCTAAGCAGTATCCTAGGAAGGCAGGGCTGCCATCGAAGAAACCGCTGTAAGTAAGTTGCATGTATTGATATGATAATATTTATAGAATCTGTCATTGATAGTTTTATTGCATACTTTGATGTCTTAGTATATAGAAAACTGATATGGCAGGTTCTTTATATACACAAAAATACCGCTCATAAATTTAAAGAGCGGTATTTTGCTTACTATGTATACAGAAAATTTTCACTGGCTGTTTTTCTGCATGCCTTAGTATACAGAAAATCTGCCACCGGCAGCTTTTATTGCATACTTTGGTATCCATAGAAGCTGTTGTGGCAGATTCTCAAGCTTATAATAATTGTCTGCTTAATATTTTTAGTTTCTAATAACTATTTATTAAGGTCAGCCTTGATAATAGATAAGGTCTTATCCGGTATCTCAAGCTGAGGATACAATTTTGAATTAGAAACATGAGTAATTGTTATGTTGTTATTCAAAATGTGATACTTGTCCATTATGTCGATATTTTTTGCCTTATCTGTACTGCCGATTATGAAAACAGGCTTTTTAATATTTTTTACAGCATGAACCATATTGATATTAAAGTAGTTTGCTATCAGGCTGGAATATAAATATTTTCCATTGCTTTTATTCAGATGGGCTGACTCGTAATATATATCCTCAAGCTTGCTGGATATAAGCTGCACTCTTGAAAAATATTTCAGCCGGAAAATAATATCTATCTTTGCCGGATTCATATGCAGATTGTAGAGGAAAGTACCTATAATAGGCAGATTTATGAATTTTTGCATAAGTTCAGTCTTATTGCCTGGTATAGCCTCCATATCCTTTAATGAAACTGGGTTAATCAATATGATTTTGCCAAATAGGCTGTCATCCAGATTGTTTGCCATAATTACAAAGCTGCCAGACAGGTGTGTAGCAACAACATCAGTTTTTTCTTTGATTACATTTTTTACAAAATCAGTCACAAGCTGTACATAGAGATAATTGGTGTATTTAATCTTTGGCTTGTCTGACCTTCCACAGCCAATCAAATCAATGGTATATACTGTATGCTCCTTGGCAAGCTTTTTATTTATTTTTGACCATTCTGCGCCTGAAGCTCTTGAATCTGTGTCATGAATTAAAAGAACAGGTGAACCATTTCCCTGTCTGGTATAGAAAATATTTCCATGCTTCCATTCATAAAAGACACCATTTTCAGTTTTTAGAAGATTTTTTCTGGTGGAATTTGCTTCTACAAATTTATTGTAAGCATATATAGCTGCAAGTGATAAACCGGAAGCAACAACCAATTTTTTCATCTTATTTTTCATACAAACCCTCCTTACTTTTATAATGTTATTATAGACATTTTTGCTATATTATACAAATATTTTTATTTTGTACTTTTATTTAATTTTAGAATATTATATAATATTGTAGTACTTTTGTAGTATAGAATAATAGAACAAATGTTCTGGAGGATTGTATGGTTGTTTCATATTTAGAAAAGACCAAGGAAGAATTCTTCGAGACAAAGACATCCTTAACAGAGGAGCTGACAGCGGTACAGAATCATTATAAGGAGAACCTCAAGATGATTCAGCTGCTGGAGGATAGTAATGATCCAAACTATGAGTCATTTACTCCTCGTGAGGTTAATTCCTACAATAAGGAAAAGCTCAGGGAATTGGAAGAGGAGCAGAAGGAGCTTACTGTCAGATTGCAGAATCTCCGTACCAGCATAAGTGATGTTGATTGTAAAATCGAAGAGATAGTTAGTGTTATAAAGGTTGCAAAGGAAAAATATTCATCTGCACTGGAAGATAAAAGTTTGAATAACGATATAGATGATGATTTGAAGATTGTAGTTTTGGAATCAGTGGAGGGCGAGAGACAGCGTATAGCTAGAGACCTTCATGATACTACAGTGCAGAATCTTACATCACTTGTACATAAATCAGAGATGTGCATGAAATTGATTGACATGGATCCTATAAGGTGTAAGCTGGAGCTTTCGACCTTGGGCAAGACTCTTAGGGATACTATAAACGATACAAGAAAGATGATATATGACCTGAGACCCATGTCATTTGATGATATTGGATTTGATATAACAGTAGAGAGAGCCTTGGATAAATTCAAGCAGGTAAATAATATAAATTACTCATTTAAGGTTAATGGTGACGAATATGATTTACCAAGTATAGTTTCTATTACTTTGCTTAGAGTAATACAGGAAAGCTGCAATAATTCTGTTAAGCATGGCAAGTGCTCTAATATAGATGTACAGCTTACCTTTAAAGATGACTATATTGAGTTGGATGTAAAGGATGATGGATGTGGATTTGATGTAAACACATTACCAAAGAGTACACGTTCTGATAATTCAGGCTTTGGATATTCAATGATGAGGGAAAGCGTATATCTCTTATCAGGAACAATTAATATAGAATCAAGCTTTGGACATGGCTGTATTGTTAAGGTTGTAGTACCTATTAAAAAGGAGGATAATAATAATGGCAATTAAGATTATGATTACAGATGATCACTCAATGATTAGAGAGGGACTAAAAAATCTCTTGGAGTTAGATGGGGATATAGAGGTTATTGCAGAGGCAGTGGACGGAGAGGATTGTCTTGATAAATTATTGACAGTTACTCCGGATGTTCTTCTTTTGGATATTAATATGCCAAAAATGAACGGACTTGAAGTATTGAAAAAATTAAAAGAACGCAAGTCAAAGGTTAAGGTACTTGTTCTCACTGTACACAATGAGACAGAATATCTGATGAAGGCTGTAGAGATTGGTATAAATGGATATGTGCTTAAGGATTCTGATTCAGCAGAGCTTAAGAAAGCAATCTGTGCAATTAATGATGGCGAAAACTATATCCAGCCTAGCCTTATTCCATCCCTCAATTCAAAGATGATTGAGAAGAACGAGGATGAAATCAAGATTGAGAGTCTGACAAAGAGAGAGTTACAGGTACTTAAGGAACTGGCTATCGGTAAGTTTAACAGGGATATTGCTAAAGAGATGGAAATCAGTGAGCGAACTGTAAAGAATCATATATCAAGCATCTTCAAAAAGCTTGATGTGACTGATAGAACACAGGCCGCCGTGTTTGCTATAAAGAATGATTTGATTAAGATATTTTAATTGAATAATAGTGTAAGATATGAGGTGTGATTTTGATCATGCCTCTTTTTTTGTTGCCATGCATCCAGAAAAACTGCTGTTTGCAAATTTGGTTGGCATGAATATATATTAATTATTGATTTATATTGTTCATATATGAAGTATTTTTGTTGAATTAAGAAGAAGGTAATAGTATACATATATTAGTATAAATATGAAATTATACAATATATTGTAAAAATGTTTCACGTGAAACATTTATATTGTTGTTTTAATGGATTGAATTAAAATTATTTTGATTGATATATTCTAATATATATGAGTTACATTATAATTTATTGTTAGGTTATAAAAACTATTAAAATGTATACAATGGAAATGTATTAATAATATTATGTTTAAAGATTTTATAAATTTAGTTTTGATTTTGTGGTATAGATATACACTTTAACTTTTTATATTTTATAAATATTGTGTTTTAGAATTTTATTATTTAGTGATGTATTTTTCTATTTTAAATTATTAGATGGGTATTTGCTATAGGTCGTATTGATGCTACGTGTTTAATTATTATATAATTATCATGTCTAAATAGTAAAATATATATATTTAAATTAATTAGTTTATTAAGCTTTAGTAATTGTGTTTTTAATATTAAACCTAAGGGCAAATATTAATTGAATTAATATATAAACGGCATACTCAACAAATGAAATATTAAGTTATTCAAGCAGGTAAGCAATATATTAATTTTTATCTATTTGAAAAAATATCATATTGTAAATATGTTTACACTGATGAGAAACTTTACAATACATTCATCCTGCCACGAAAGTACACAAATATAATTGAATTTGTATAATAAAAATATCTATCAGTCTCCTCCATCATGTGTAAAATAAATCGACAGCTATTATGAATACCAAAGTAAAGGTAAAAACCTGAAAGATAATTCTTACAATAATTATAGAAAGTATAGAGCTAACCGACATGGTTATGAGGTAAATCAAATTGCAATTCCAATTGCAGTTATTATCATAATAGCATTGCTTACAAAATTTTGGTGGCTGCTAATTTTGATTGCATTATCTATTGTAATAATACCCATTGTTAATACGATAGAAGAAAGAAAAAAATCAACTGAAATTACTAAGGTGAGTACTAAAAAAGAAATGCAGAAGGTAAGACTCGATATGTCAAGTACTGATATTGGATATATAAATAAGAATAATCAAAAGAATAATGGTAGAACAGATAATCCTGGAAACGACCATCAACAGTGGTATTACAATATGGAATGTTTGAATTGCGGTCATGTATACTATTCAAATGGTTCTGATATATGGCAGAGAAAATGTCCTAAATGTCAAGGTGGTAAAAGTAACTAATTAATAAAAAAAAGTAAAATCCAAGGCTATTTCACAATTAAAGTGAAGTAGCCTTTTAAAAATTTTAATTTCACGTATTTTTGTAAGCATTAAGAAAAAACTCCTCATAATAGAAAAATGAGTTTATATACAGCAGAAACACTTTTATGAAAGTGGAGTATATTAATTAATATCCAATAAAACAAATCTCAAACTACTAATCATTAAGTACAATTTGTAATATTACTTATAGCATATCAATTACCCCCATTCTCCGTGAAACATTCCATTAAACAAAATTTAATAAATAAATATTTACGCAATTTATACAATATTTTGATATAAACTAATATAACATCTACAACATTTTGATTGTTAAAGGGAAATGTTTCACGTGAAACATTTTTGACAGTAGCATAAAATTTTGAAGAGTGATATAATATTAAAGCACAAATTTTATAAATAACTATCTAGTTTAAATTACTGAAAGGACATATAATGGGAAGAATAATAGCAATTGCAAATCAGAAAGGTGGAGTAGGAAAGACCACCACATCAATAAATTTGTCATCATGTCTTGCTGAAAAAGGAAAGAAAGTATTAGCGATAGACCTGGATCCACAGGGAAATATGACAAGTGGACTAGGTGTTGAAAAAGAGAGTGTAGAGAATACTGTATATGAACTTATCCTTGGTGAATGCACAATCAAGGAATCAATTTCAAAAACTGTAGTAGATAACCTGACAATTATTCCATCAAATGTAAATCTTGCAGGAGCAGAAATCGAACTGCTTGGAATAAATGATAAGGAATATATTTTGAGAACAGCAGTTGATTATATCAGAGACGATTATGATTTTATCATAATTGACTGTCCTCCATCACTTAACATGCTGACAGTTAATGCCATGACAACAGCAGATACAGTTCTGGTTCCAATCCAGTGCGAGTATTATGCGTTGGAAGGATTGAGCCAGTTGATACATACAATCAACCTTGTACAGGAAAGACTTAATCCAAAGCTTCAGATAGAGGGAGTTGTGTTCACTATGTATGATGTGAGAACAAACCTCTCAAATCAGGTAGTAGATACGGTAAAGGAAAACCTCGATACAAAGATTTATAATACAATGATTCCTAGAAACATAAGATTGGCAGAAGCACCATCATACGGAATACCAATCAATATGTACGACAGTAAGTCAGCCGGAGCAGAGAGCTACCGTAATCTGGCAAAAGAGATAATAGATAGAAAGGATTTATAAAATGGCAGCAAAGAAAGGATTAGGTAAGGGGCTTGATTCCCTTATTTCAGATAAAGTAAATAAACCAGCCGCAACAGCAGTAGAAAAGCCAAAGAGCGAACATGCTGCGGATGCAATAATCATGGATATCAATAAGGTTGAGCCAAACAGGGAACAGCCAAGAAAGAAATTTGATGAGGATGCATTGCTGGAATTGTCAGAGTCAATAAAGCAGTTCGGAGTATTGCAGCCACTACTTGTAACAGAGCGCAAGGATTATTATGAAATAATTGCAGGAGAGAGAAGATGGCGTGCAGCAAAAATGGCTGGACTCAAGGAAGTACCTGTAATAATTAAAAAATTAACAGAGCAGGAAATCATGGAGATTTCTCTTATTGAGAATATTCAGAGAGAAAACTTAAATCCTATCGAAGAAGCTCTGGCTTATAAGAAATTGATTAATGAATTTAACCTCAAGCAGGACGAAGTGGCAGAGCGTGTATCAAAGAGCAGAACAGCAGTAACAAATGCTATGCGTCTCTTAAAACTAAACGATAAAGTACAGCAGATGGTAATTGACGAGATGCTCACAACCGGACATGCCAGAGCCCTGCTTGCAATCGAAGATGAGGATATGCAGCACACAGTTGCCCAGCAGATATTTGACGAGAAGCTTTCTGTCCGTGATACAGAGAAGCTGGTAAAAAATATCCAGAATGGCAAGAAAACAGCCAAGGAGAAAGAAGTACTTGATCCAAAGTTAAAAGTTATATATGATGATCTGGCTGAGCAGATGAAAAAAATATTAGGTACTAAAGTACTAATTAATGCAAAAGATGAAAAGTCAGGTAAAATAGAGATAGAGTACTATTCACAGGATGAATTGGACAGAATAATTGATTTAATTAGAACTATTCAATAAAAATAGGAATATTAGACTATTTAAAAATTAAGCAAAATAACCGACAATATATATAGGAGCGAAAAATGATTTCACAGTTATTAGGATTTGATTCGGATTATATAATTATTGGATTAGCAGCATTGGTCTTAATCATGTTTATAATCATGATAATTAATATGGTTCAAATCGGTAAATTGAAAAAGAGATACAATGTTTTCATGAAGGGCAAAAATGCTAAATCACTTGAGGATACATTAATCAAGAGATTAAATGAAGTTGACAAGCTGATTGAAGCAAATGCAGCTAATGAAAAGAACATCGAAAAAATATTTAGTAATATGAAATCAACTTTCCAGAAATTTGGATTAGTAAAATATAACGCATTTCACGAGATGGGCGGAAAACTCAGTTTTTCCCTGGCATTGCTTAATGAGACAGATGATGGTTTCATAATGAATGCAGTACATAGCCGTGAGGGCTGTTATATATATATTAAGGAAATAGTTGATGGTAATTCCATTATTGTTTTGGCAGATGAAGAGCAGGAAGCATTGAATATGGCAAAGGAAGCCAAATAACCTGCAAGATAATCTAATGGGGTAGTAGCTTATGAGAATAAGGGCAGTCAGCAAATTAATTGGTGGCGAGATACTGGCAGAGGCAATCTTGACGCGAGAGAAAGAAATATTGATTCCAAAAGGGACTGAATTGAAGTCGGAGTACATACCTCTGATACAGTCTCTTGAAATTGAATCATTGATGTTAGAGGATCCGTATGAAGATTACGAGAAGCCACATTTCATCATTCAGGAGAACAGTATAAAAAAATATACTGAGAGTGTGCGTAAGCTGATGGAGGGACACATATATCATGAAAATGATAAGTCTCTGAAAATATTTGAAGTAATTGCAAACGATATAGTTAAAGAGATAAACAGTTCGACGGCAGAAGCAATTCTGGATATGAAGGAGAGAAGCTCAAATCTGTATGAGCACACCATAATGGTGACTTTGCTGTCAGTTTTAGTAGGAAAAAAGTTAAAGCTGGATGAACAGAGATTATATAATCTGGCATTAGGCTGCCTTTTACATGATATAGGATTAAGGTATGTCACAATACCATATGAGGGCAGAGATTTGACTACCGTAGAACCGGCAGAAATGTTTGAATACAAAAAGCACACTATACTTGGATATTCAGCGCTTCAGGATGAGAAATGGATACCTCAGATATCAAGAAAAATGATATTATCCCATCATGAAAACATGGAGGGCACGGGTTTTCCGATGAAGCAGAAGTACAAAGAGACAGAGTGCAGAATAATCCAGGCATGTGACGCATTTGACTGTTATATTTCAGGAATGGAGTGTAAAAGGATGTCTGTCCAGGAAGCACTCGATATAATAATTGGAAATGCAGGAAAGAAATATGACAAGGCAGTGGTAGATAACCTCGTGTCAACTGTAGCCAAATATCCGGTTGGAACTACAGTCAAGACAAATGTTGAAGAGCGCGGAGTGGTCATATCACAGACAGTAGACCCAGAAAATCCAATCATAATGATTTTAAACACAGACGAATGCAGCGAAAGAAATCTTATGCTGGAAGAGAATATTTCAATTCTCGGAGTAGTATAAAAATAGAAATAGTTGTTTGGAGGAAAGAAAGTGCATAAATTTCTTAGAGCCATTGGTTTTTCAGATATAACAAAAAAGGATTTAGATATACTAATCGAAGAGATAAAGGAAAGACCAGAGCTGATGAAGGTTACAACCGATTCAGAAGGAAATGAATTCGGTGAGTTTTCAAGAGAGTTTGCTCCAAACATGGGAATAATTGTAAGAGGAAGCTACTTAGAGGATGACAGTTTTGAGGTGGAATATTATACACCATACTTTTTAGGTTCACAGGTCACAACCCAGGAGCCAATAGATATTGAAAAACATTCAGAAAAAGAATCCTACGCAGGAGTATGCGATGACCCGAGAATCGGAGTCACATTGATTTTTTATCTGCAAAATGTAGCTGATTATCTCTCAGAGAGAAAGGCACACAGCTCAGATGTAAATGGAGGAGCCTTGCTGGCAGGATTGTCAGTGGATGGCAAGATACTTTTACCAGAAGTAAAAAAAGCAGTAAAGGCAGGCAGACCTAACCAGAAGGACAGGAGCCAGCTCATATCAGAAGCCAGGGATGGAGATGAGGATGCTATAGAGAGCCTTACTCTTGAGGATATGGACACATATTCCATGTTGTCAAAGCGCGTGATGAATGAGGATATACTGACTATAGTTAGTTCCTGCTTTATGCCTTATGGAATAGAAAGCGACCAGTACAGCGTGCTGGCAGAGATAGTAGATCTGCTTGAGATAGAAAATTCACTGACAAGCGATATAATATACTGTATGAAATTAAAATGTAATGACATGGTATTTGATGTATGTATCAACAAAAAAGACCTGATGGGCGAGCCAGAAATCGGCAGACGCTTTAAGGGTAATATATGGATGCAGGGAACAGTATGTTTATAATGGCATTGACTATAGTGTTGTAATAGGATATAATAATATCTCGTCACAACATAATATGTTCTCTTAGTTAAATGGATATAACAAGCGCCTCCTAAGCGCTAGTTGTGGGTTCGATTCCCGCAGGGAACATCGATTTTTTTGCAGCAATGATTGTAAAAATTCATTGTTGCATTTTTTATTTTATGGGGCTTGCGAGCACCGAAAATGGAAAACGGGCACCGAGAACTAAATCTATCCAAGCACACAATGGAGATAACTAAAGTGTAGGATGAGATTTAGGTTGTCAATGAATGTAAAATTACACATATTGAAAGAAATAAAAGATATAAAAAAAAGCTCAAGTTCCTTTGTATAAATTTTCTGAAATAAGTATTGACTCCGACGTTACGTAATAGTTTATGCTAAAGTCACCAAGTCAAGGGAGGAAATAAAAATGATGACAGTGCATGAAGTGAGTAAACTTGCCGGAGTGAGTATACGCACTCTACAATATTATGACAAGATTGGTCTTTTACATCCGACGGGATACACCGATGCAGGCTACAGACTGTATGACGATGCAGATTTGGAGCGCCTTCAACACATACTACTGTTTCGTGAATTAGAGTTTCCACTTAAAGACATCAAGGCAATTATAAATAGTCCGGATTTTGATAGAAGCAAAGCTTTGGAACAACAGATAGAACTTCTTAGGCTTAAAAAGGAACATATTGATAACTTGATGAACTTTGCACTTGGAATAAAATTATTGGGAGTGAAACATATGGACTTTAAGGCTTTTGACAGAAGTAAGTTGGATGAATATTCCAGACAGGCAAAGGAATTATACGGTAGCACACCGGAATACAAAGAAATGGAAGAAAAGCAGAAGAATCGTACTGAGGAAGATGAAAAAATCTTAGCAGATAGATTTATGCTTCTATTTAAGGAGGCCGGAAAAATAAAGAATAGTGATCCAGCATCCATTGACGCGCAGAATTTAGTAAAAAGAATACAGGATTATATTACAGAAAACTTATATACTTGCACAAATAAGATCCTGCGTGGACTAGGAAAAATGTATTCAGGTGGCGGAGAAATTACAACGAATATTGATGTTTATGGTGGTGAAGGTACCGCTGTCTTTGTAGCAAATGCGATAGAGATTTATTGTGATAAAGCAGAGTAAATTTTATTTATGTAAATATCATGACAAGTTTAGGTTTATCTGACACGCACAATTTAACAACAAATTTACATAGCACTTTAGCCAAAGGCTTAATAGTGACAAGTAACTATTTTGTCGCAGAGAACGGTGTGACCCGAAGGTCACGCCGTTTTTCTGTGTTCATAGGTTGTTTGCGTGATGATAGGCTCGGAAATAACGGGAATATCTACATCGTCCACGAAGTTGAAGAAAATCTTCACTTTCTGCTTGCGCTTGCCGCTGGATTTGTCCGGGGCATAGACGATGATTTTCTTGATATACTCGTTCACGATGGTCTGTGTCAGCTCCTCCACATCCACATATTTCTGTGTCAGGGCGATAAAGGCATCCAGACCGTCGTTCATTTCTTCCCGCTGTTCCACCCATTCTTCGATAACTTCAATTTCGAGCTTTA
>OGXW01000507.1_pt1 | contig 29311 bp, 27 predicted proteins | sample 1576341 | NCBI WGS metagenome assembly OGXW01 (sample SAMEA3541592, study PRJEB24748) | human gut metagenome | biome: human gut; feature: human-associated habitat; material: faeces | place: China | collected 2012
TATGTGCGCCGCCAGCGTTTATCCTGAGCCAGGATCAAACTCTCTTGTTTTTGGTATCTATATTGTACTCTTTCGAGTTATATAAATCAAACTTAAAGTTTTTCTCAAGCTCTTTAAATGCTTCTTACTTTTTTACTAAAAACTTTTAAAAATCTTTTTTGAATTTCTGTAGTACTAATTTCTTTCGAAATCGTACCGCTTAGGTTTATTCTCTAAAGGATTTTATTGTTTACTTTTCAATGTTCTTTTGTTCCATCCCTGCGGAACGATTTTTATTATACTCTATGTTTTATTCTTTGTCAACACTTTTTTTGAAGTTTTTTTCGATTTTTTTTATTTCTTTCTTCAAACGCTTATTTAAAGCCGTTTTAGAACTATATTTTTTTCATATATCATACTTTTTTATTTTTAAAGACCTATAATAAATTAATTATTATAGGTCTTTTTTGTTCTTGTTCTATTCTTCTTTAGGTAAGATTGTTAAATTAATGTATTTTACAAACTTATTTTCATCATATTCAACTTTGGCATTGTATTGTCTATCTTTATTTTTATCAAAGTATGTTTTTAATGTGCCTACTACTTGTTCATTTCCTTCATTTTCTTTTATTTCTAATCTTAATTCTTCTCCAGATACCAATTGAATTCCAGAAATATTATCCTTTATTGTATCAATCATTGTAATCACTTTTTCACCATCTAATTTTTCACCTTGTAGTATTTCATATTTAGAATTATATCTATTTATTTCTGCTTCTGTCGCCCCTTGAGAATTTAATTTAGTATCTTCTTTCATTATTCCAATATTTTTTAGCATGTTTACTATATCATCTATTTTTATATTTTCTTTTACTTTTTCTCTTTTTTCGTTTACAGCACTTTTCACTCTTTCTTGTATTTGCTTTGCTTGTTCTTCATTTAAATTTGATAAATTTACTGCATTATCAGTAGTGAAGTTTTCTTTTTCATCATTAATGGTTTCATCTATTTCTTGAGTAGCATTTAGTTCTGCTCTTTGAGACTTATCTTCATATTTTAATAAGTATTTTTTTACTTGTTTGTTGTTTTGTATACCATTTGTTTTTCCAAATGAAATTGTTATTGGATTTTCTTCATTATTATTATTTTCTATTGTTATTGTTGATTTTTCATCCGTTTTGTCAAATGTAATACTTTTCTCTTTTTTTTCTTTTATTAATTTTTCGATATTTACATATTGTTCACCATCCAAATTAGTATAATCAAAATCTATTTCATAATCAGGTGTTTGGATCGCAGTTCTAACTGTTTGCTTTTTATTTTCATAAACAATTATTTTTGTTGTTTCACTTCCTATATTATTTGAATTGATCTCTTTAATTGTTTTTTCTATTTTTTCTATAAATTTTTCCTTAATATTTGTATCACTATTTGTACTTTCCTTTATTGCTGATATCTTTTCTTGTATTTTATCTAATTTATTTAAAATGTTTTCATCTTGTTTTACTTGTTCTAACAATTTTATATAAATATTATTTAACTCTTCTTTTGTCAAATTTAGACTATATGCATTTACTGCAAAATTTTTATCCTTTATCTTTATTAACATATTGCTTTGCTTAGAAAAATTTGAAGAACTAACATTGTCTGATATTATTTTTATATATGTTTGCCTTATTGTTTCTAATTCTTCTTCCGAAAAGTTAAATTCATTTAATGAATTTTCTTTCATATTTAAAAGATTAATTATTGTAGCCAATTCGTCATTATTATATCCTATTTTTTCCATTAACTCACTTATACCAGTATTATTAGCTGATATATATTGTCCAAACAAATCGCCAAAACGTATTCCTGTTACATTTTGATTTTGTAAATATTCAATTGTAGTTTCTACATTTTCTCCATTTTGCAATTGCATTTTTTTATAATCATATTGATTATTTTCATCTATTTGACTTTCTATTTTTAATTTTAACTGATTTATACTGTTACTTGTATCTTCTGAAGTTTTTCCTAAGTTTGTTGTGTAATTAATTTTAGCTTCAACCGTTGATTTATAAGCATTATTATTTTCTTCATTAGTCTGAATTGATTGCAATTGACTTATAGTATCAATATTTTTCCCTAAATATTTAAAGAATAATGTTTGATTTGATTTAAATTTATCTGTTTTTAAATATATAATGGTAAATGCTGCTATTATTATTATAACTACTAAAATTATTATCGAGATCAATAATAATCTTCTTTTCTTTTTCGTCATCATACTATTATTCTCCTTTCATTTTATTTAGTCTTTGCTTTAAAGCTTCATAAATAACTATTCCTGTTGATACAGATGCATTTAGTGATGTTACTTTACCTTTCATTGGAATTTTTACAAGGAAATCGCAATTTTTTCTAACCTTTTCACTCATTCCGCTTCCTTCATTCCCAATTACGATTCCTATTGGTCCTGTTAAATCTTGATTATAATAATATTTTTCTGTATTTATGTCAGTTCCACATATCCATAATCCTGCTCTTTTTAGTTTATCTATTGCATCAGAAATATTAGTAACTCTTGCTATTTTCATATATTCAACTGCTCCTGCAGATGTTTTGGCAACAGTACTATTTACTGCAGCAGCTCTTCTTTTAGGAATTATTATTCCATGAACACCAGATGTTTCAGCAGTTCTTATTATAGACCCTAAATTATGTGGATCTTCTATTCCATCTAATATTAATACAAAAGGATCTTCGTTTCTTTTTTCTGCTTCTTCTAAAATATCTTCTATTTCACAATATTCAAAAGGTGGAACTATCGCAATTACACCTTGATAATTTTGATTTTGGGCCATTTCTTGCATTTGTCTTTTTTCTTTTTCTACTATTATGATTCTTCTTTCTTTAGCAATTGCTATTATTTTATGTATTGAACCATGTTTTTCGCCTTTTTCTACAAATATTTTATTTATATCTTTTCCACTTTCAAGTAATTCCAACACTGCATTTCTTCCTTCTACTTGATCATCAAATTCCGGCTTTTCTCTTTTTTCTGCTACATAATTGTTTGTTTTTTGTTTAGTCTTTATTTCTTTTAAATATTTGTTGTTCTTTTTATTTTTTTCTTTCATTTTATTGCTTTCTCTCCTTTTTATTCATCGTCTAATTTTAACACAGATAAAAATGCTTCTTGAGGTATTTCTACATTTCCAATTTCACGCATTTTCTTTTTACCTCTTTTTTGTTTTTCTAACAATTTTTTCTTTCTAGTAATATCCCCACCATAGCATTTAGCAAGTACATCTTTTCTCATTGCTGATATTGTTTCTCTTGCAATTATTTTTCCTCCAACTGCTGCTTGAATTGGTATTTTAAATAGTTTTCTAGGTATTACCGTCTTTAATTTTTCTACCATTTTTTTGCCTCTATCATATGCACTATCTTGGTGTACTATAAAACTTAATGCATCTACAATTTCTCCATTTATATATATGTCTAGTTTTACCAAGCTTGACTTTCTATATTCTTTAAATTCATAGTCTAGTGAAGCATATCCTTTTGTTTTTGATTTTAAATTATCAAAAAAGTCATATATAATTTCGTTTAATGGCATTTCATATATTAATGTTACTCTGTTTTCGTCTAGGTATTTCATATCTATATAAATACCTCTTCTTTTTTGGCATAGTTCCATAATATTTCCGACATATTCTCTTGGTGTTAAAATATTTGCTGTTACATATGGTTCTTCTATATATGATACTTCTTGAGATTTAGGTAAATCTTCTGGATTATATAATTCAATTATTTCTCCATCTGTTTTATGTACTTTATAAATTACTGATGGTGCTGTTGTTATTAATCCTAAATCAAATTCTCTGTCTAATCTTTCTTCTATTATTTCCAAATGTAACAATCCTAAAAATCCACATCTAAATCCAAAACCAAGTGCTGCTGAAGTTTCTGGTTCATATTGAAGTGCTGCATCATTTAATTCTAATTTTTCAAGCGCTTCTTTTAGAGCCTCATATTGACTACCATCCATAGGATATAACCCACAATATACCATAGGTGTTACTTTTTTGTAACCTTTTAATGGTTCTTCTGAGGGATTATTTTTTAGTGTTACAGTGTCTCCTACATGAATGTCTGATAATCTTTTTATACTTGCTGCAATATATCCAACTTCTCCTGCTTGTAATTCTTTTGTTGGCATATATGAACCTGGTACAAAATATCCAACTTCTGCAACAGTGAATTCCTTATTTGTCGCCATTAATTTAATTTCGTCACCAACTTTGATTTTTCCATCTATAACCCTAACATAAATTAGTGCACCTTTATAATTATCATATACCGAATCAAAAATAAGACATTTAGTTTTTGCATTATTATCACCTTCTGGTGCTGGTAAATCTGTTACTATTCGTTCTAATACCTCATCTACATTTAATCCTGTTTTAGCTGATATACATGGTGCATCTTCTGCAGGAATCCCTATTATGTCTTCTATTTCTTTTTTTACTTCATCTACTCTAGCATTTGGTAAATCTACTTTATTTAATACTGGTAATATTTCCAAATTGTTGTCTATTGCTAAATATACGTTTGCAAGTGTTTGTGCTTCAACGCCTTGACTACTATCTACTACCAAAATTGCACCATCACATGCAGCTAAGCTTCTTGATACTTCATAATTAAAATCCACATGACCCGGTGTGTCTATTAAATTAAATGTATATTCTTGACCATCTTTTGCTTTATATATCATTCTTACAGCTTGTGATTTGATAGTTATTCCTCTTTCTTTTTCTATTTCCATATTATCTAATACTTGGCTTTCCATTTCTCTTTTAGATAATACTCCTGTCATTTCTATCATTCTATCTGCAAGTGTTGATTTTCCGTGGTCTATATGTGCTATTATACTAAAATTTCTAATGTGTTGTTTTCTATTATCCATAATACCTCCAATATATAGAAATTTTATACTTTTTTTACGTTTTAGTCAATATTTTGTAGTTAAAATAAAAAATAAAGAATAATATTTCTACTATTCTTTATTTTTTGTTTTAACTTTATTTTTTGTTTTCTTCTAGTTTTTTAATTTCTAGCTGTTTTTCAAAAGTTGTTGTTATTATTATTAATGTCAATACATATAAAGTTACTGCTGTTGGCATTGTAAATTCACATACTGGTATTCTTGTTATTGCTAAAACACTTAAAAACATCAATTCTACTAAAGCTAAAACAGCTATTGTTTTTAAGATTGTTGCCATTTTTCCTAATTTATTATATCTAATTACCATATATATTAATATTATAATTGTTGCTATTATAATTGGCATTATATATTTTTTTACAATATCTCTTCCTTGTAAATTTTGTACTGAAGTTATTTCTATATTATCTGCTGATAAATCTAATTCATATTTTTCATTTATTTTTGTTATTATTTCTTGTTTTTGTTCATCTGTTATTTCTTTGGCTGTTATTGATACAGTATCTTCATAAACTTCTACTTTTTTGATTATAGTTTGAGTTTTTGGCATAACCTCATTTACTATTTTTTGCATGTCTGATATTTCAAAATCTTTTTTTATATATAATTCTATTTTTTGTGCAGATTGATATTTTAAGTCAAAATTCAATCCTATTGTAGCTGTAATTGCTATTCCTATTATGATTATTAATATCATTAATGTAAAAATTAATTTTGTTTTATTATTTATATTTTTTATTTTATCCATTATAAATTCCTCCCATTATTAGTTTTATTTAATTCTTATTTATTGCTTGCTTTTAATTTTAATAATAAATTGCTTATAGAAATGTTATACGCAGCAATTAGAACTATTCCCCAGAACATTACCATTCCAAAACTACTAATAGGTTCCCAACTAATAAAGCTGAATGTTATACTTGCAATTATAATTGGTATTATTGCTATAAAGAACTCTTTATATGTTTCTTTTATTGCACTATTTATTATTGTTTTATTTAATTCTTTTCCTTTTAATTTAGCTAACAATTTGTTTATAAATATATAACTCATTATTAATGTTATTGCTATTCCTGCAATGCCTTCTATTGTTATTACTACATTTGTATATCTTAATATTAATGAGAATATTGCTACTAATCCAATATAAGAAATCGCTCCAAGTAATCCTTGTATTTTATATTTTATAACTAGTACAATTAGTGCTATTGCAACAATTCCACTCATTACATAAAATACTGTATTTATATCATTTTTTGTTATATCTGATAATACATATTGATTTTCATCAACACTATATTTTACAGGCATATTTCCTGAATCTAATACTGTTGCCATACTTTGTGCTTGAGCAATATAACCTTGAATTGTTTTTGTATCTGTTGAACTACTTCCTACTGATAATTGTAATTTTCCTGTTTTTAAAGTTTCGTCAAATGATGTACTCATTATTGTTTCATCATCTATTTTCATTGTTATCTTTTTAGCTGTTGAACTTGTACTATCTGTTGTTGTGCTATTATTCTCTTCATTTGTTTCTGTGTTTGTTGTGTTTGTTGTGTTTGTTGTGTTTGTTGTGTTTCCTGTTGTATTTGTATATTTTTCGCTAATATCTTCTATTTTTTTTGCACCATCTTTTGTAAATTCAATATTTAAATATACTATTGTTCCAGATGAACTTGCAGTTTTTGAGTTTGAATTTGATCCATACATTACATTTGATTTTTTGATATCTTCGTTATTCATTAATACTTCATTTGTATCACTATCAACTATTTCAAATTTTCCTTTAGTTCCTAAATTACTTACAATATTGTCTGTAGAATCATTTTCTGGAATTGTTATCGTCATATTTCCACTTTGTTTATCAAGTCTAATTTCATAATTTTCTATATTTAAACTTTTGAATCTTTCTTCTAATATTCTTTTTGATTTTTCATAATTTTCTTCTGTTAATACATCTGATGAGTTATATGCAACTTCTTCTTTTGTATATCCTTTTGCTGTTAGTTCTTCATCAGATAAATTTGTTGCATTTTCTACTTGTTTTCCTTCTGAATCTTTAATTACTGTTTTATTTGATGTATCTGGTTTTAATGTTATAACCCTACCACCTTTTAAGTCCATTCCATAAGAATATTCTTTAACTATATTTTCCATTCTGTTTTGTTTAGGAATATATATACCTAAAACTGCTACTATAGTTACTAATATAATTGCAAATACAATTGTTAACATTTTTACTTTTTTCATAATATTTCCTCCATTTTTAAGTTATTGATTATTATAATAGCTTTGTTCCATTTATTACTAATTCAAACCATACTTTTAGATATTTAGCTGCATATTTGCTCATCATTGTTCTATTCATAAATATCTCAAAATAATCTAATACTGGACATAATTTAGTATCAATAGTTAAGTTTAAAATAATTTTTCTTTCTTCACTATTTAAATCTAATTGTGCATTTGTTACTGCATAATTCACTCTATCATGAATATCAAAAGTAGATAAATTAGTATTTGTTACCCTATTTCTATGAACATCTGACTTATCTGCTAATATTAATGCTGCTGATATTTCACTAACAGCTGTTCCTGTTGACTCATCATGATTTCCTATTGCCATCATAATTTCTGTTCTTTCTTCTACAGGCATTCCCATATCTTTTAATATATTGAACGCCATTATAGCTCCACTATGTGCATGATCTGTTCTATTAACGCAATTTCCTATATCATGTAAATACCCTGCAATTCTAGCTAATTCAACTGTTCTTTCTGGATAACCTAATTTTTCCAGTATATCTCCTGCTCTTTTAGATACTATTGATATATGCCTATGACTATGTTCTGTGTAGCCCAATCCGTCTAATTGTTTTTGTGCTCCTAATATCAAAGCTTCAACTTCTGTATTCTTTTGAACTGATTCTAATGTAACCATTTTGTCCTCCTTTGAATTAATCAACTACGATTTTATATTAAAATGGAAAAAATATCAACTATTTTTATTAATTTATTTTATATTATCACTTCCTATGTCTCTATTCCAAAAATCTATTAAATATTGTTTTTCAGTTTTATGGATTAAAGATACTCTATATCCACCAATTGGTCTATCATATGAATATTTTGTTTCTATATCATCTGACTTTGCTTCCAACCATCCTTGGTTTTGTACCCATATTTGATACACAATAGAATAATAACTTGTATCTTTTAATTTCATTCTTAATGCACTAATTCCAAAAAGATGTTGTTTTGATATATCTTCTGGGATCCCATTGCTTGTATTTCCCTTGTTTCCTTTTCTATTCATTGCCGTTCCGCCCAATTAATAGTGAATATTTTCCATTTAAATTAATTATCTTTCCATTTTTTAATGAAAAATATTCACTTGGGCTTGGATTATATCCTGAATTATACCATATTTCATACGTATAGCAATTTCCTTTTTTACCTTCACCCCAATATGTATGTGCATATGCCTGAAGTTGAACAAAATCATCTTCGATATTACCTTCTGTATAAAAAGAAATTGCCTCTGTTCTATTATTTGGATTGTCTATAATAGATTCTTTCCCCGCAGTGTCTCCGTTACCTTGTCCAAAACTCCAATTTTTATTCTCACTAATTGCTCCATATTTCATAATTATATTTGTTGCTTTTGTAACTCCTACCACTAACTCTGTATAGTTTTCTGCATAATCATATACTTTTAGTGGATATGTAACATTACATTCAAAATCTTTAGTAATTACATTTTTATTTTCATTTATATTCCATGCATTTAATTCCTGTACTTCTTCACTTGTGGTTATTTCTGCTCTTATTTTTCCATCATCAATCTGTTTTTGGTAAAAACTGGTTATTGGCGATGTATTATCTATATTTATTCCTGTATCAAATAACATTTCTTCATTTGTTTGATTTCCGATATCTATAATAGTATTTTCTGGTACTTTTATTTTTAACCTTCCATCCCCTAATATTTTGTTTAATGTAATTTCATATGTTATGCTTGTACTATCTTTGCGTATTCTTCTTATTTGATATATTTGAGGAACTATTGCATTTTCTCCAACAATTATTTTTATGCGGTTTTTATCAAAATTATTTCTTTGTATATTTTTTTCTATTACTTTTATTTTAGCTTTTATTGTATGTCTTTCACTTGCATATTGTGGATATTTATTATTACTATTTTCTATTTCTACTAATTCTATTATTGGTCTTTCTCCATCTATTTTTATGGTTGCAACCTCTATGTTACTTTCTATTACATATTTAGCATAGCAATTTAAACTTATTAATACTATTAATATAAAAACACAAAAAAAGACTGTTACTTTTCTCAATTTTATTTCATCCCTTTCTGTTTTAACTTCCAATTGTACAAATTTGAAATTCATATTTTCTTAAATTTTCTCCATCTTTTGTATCTTGAATATCTTGATTTTCACCACTTTCGTAAATCCATTCCCACTCTATTGGTATTTTTTTGATTTCTCCTAAAAGAATTAATCCTTTTGCTTGTTTTATATTAAAATTAAAATTTTTAGGTTTTGAGTTTTTGTCTAAAATTTGTATTTCATATTTTAAATCTTTATTTGAACTTAATATAATATAAAATTTTCCTTTTACACCTGGTTTAATTTTTTCATTTACCATTGTTGTTTTATCTACTGTTTGCAATAAACTTAATGTTGTTTTATAATATGTGTTTTCTTTATCTATGTTTATTTTGTACTGTTTAGATTTTTCACCGTCTTTTTTTGAATAATTTGAATTAAATAATTTGAAAAAAATTATGTCTTGTTGAGGATTTAAATTTTTGTCCTGTGCAATTTTATATATAAAAATTAGTATTACACTAAATATTAAAATTAATGTTAATATTTTTCTTCTATCTTCTTTTAAATTTTTCATTTTAATGCCTTCCTTTCCAATTAAACATGGTTAGGAAAAATCAATTATACACTAACTTTGTTTTTGCTGAGAATGAACTTTTATTTGTAATTCTTGTATTATATCTTCCATTGAGATATTAGATTTTTCATTATATTTTATTTTTATTTTATACTTATCTTCTTGTTCTATCTCTTTTACCATATTAAATGTTTTAGTTCTATTATTTTCTATTTCTATTAATTGATCATTTTTATATAATTCTATTTCTATTAAATCACTTATATCTGTTAATATTTCAATATAATATTCCATTTCTACACTAGTTATATTATTTTCATCTTCAAAATTTTTTATTTTAAATTCATATATTCCGTCTTGATTTTGATTTGTTATATTAATTTTACTTGAATTTTCTACTTTCATTATTGGTTTTGCAATTTCTGAACTTCCTTGTATATCTGTTTTTGAATATGTTTTTCCAAAGCTAAAACCAATAAAAAATAGAATTATTATTAATGCTATTATCATTATTATAATTAGTTTTTTTCTTTGTTTTATTTTATTTTTCATATAACCTCCTCATTTTTATTTCATAAGTAAAGGAAACTTTTTAGCCTCCTTTACTTACTCAGTATAAAGGCTTTCATTTTCATAATTCTATAAATTTGTTATGCTTGTGGTTCTACTTGTGTTCCTGTTACAATCACTTGAAATGTATAATTTGCAATACTTATCGCATCATTTGTGTCTATAATATCATTTGCATTTATTTGTTCAGCACTACTTCCTGTTTCATAGTTCCATTTCCATTGAACATTAATTGTACGTGTTTTGTCTTCTTCATTTGCTGCGATAGTTCCAGATAATTCATCTCCAAGTTGTTTTATTGAATCATATTCTTTTCCACCATATACAAATTTTAGGTTTTGTGGTTTGTTTGATTCTTCTGCAAATTTTATATTATATTTGATTCCTACTTCTGAACCTGTTGCATCTACTATGATATTAAAACTTCCACTTGTACCTGGAGCAATCTTGTTATTTACAAGTGTTTCACTATTATATGTTGAAACTAATTTTATTTCTTGCACTTGTTCTTTTTGTCCATTTACTTTAAAACTCCATGTTGCAATTTCCGCTATACCATTACCTCTTACTTGACTAATATATTTAGCATATGCTTGTCCTCCAATAAAAGCTAATAGCATTATTATTAATATGCTAGAAACTATGATGACTTTTTTCTTTTTACTCAAAAAGTTGCCTCCTTTCTATTAGATATTTAATTGGTTGTTTCTTGATTTTTTCTAGATTTTAAGACTTTAAAATACTGATTCTAAAATTGCCTTTAATCGGCTTTTTGATATAATTAAAAATTATAGAATTATTATGAAAATGTAATTGCATTATAATAGCATTTTAAATTATTGTCAACTATTTATGTGTATTTTGTTAAATTTTTCATCGACAAAATATGACAAATGTAAAATTTTCACAAACTAAAAAGGCTGAAAAATATATGTTTTCAGTCTTTTTATTACTTATTTAAAATATATAATTTTGCTTAACCATTTATAGATTTTTTCTATCTTTTATTAACTCCTATTATTCCACCTAGTATTCCAAACACTACTCCAACAGATATCATTATTATACTTTGAATATTTAAATTAAATCTTGCATTTAATATGCTTGAAAGTAAATACAATATTAAAATATATCCTCCTCCTATTAATGCTCCATTTAGAATACCATTTTTCTTGATTCTTATATTTGAAATTGAACTACCAATTAATATACTTATTGCTGTACTTATTATTATTACAGGTACTATCGTTTTTTCACTAATATTAGTAAATGTTAAAATAATTGAGAAAATTAATAGTATTAAAATTGTCATAATAAATGAAATTAACAGTCCTTTTCCTAATGCTTTTAAAATTTCTTGTTTGTCATCTTTATAGCTTTCCATATAGATCACCTCAATATAAATATTTATTACATTTATATTAAGTTATAACTTTTTTAGAACTAAAAAGTTGTAGCTATTAATCTTTTATATAATCAAATTTCAACTTTAAATTTTTTATATTTATCGCAAATATTTATTGTTGCCTTATTTTTTATTATGTCTTTTGGAATTAAATACATATCTCTATTTTCTAATAAAATAAACAAATAGTCTATATCTGTATCTATCAAGGTTTTATATGTTTTTCCATTTGTTCCTCCACAACTTTTTAAAGCAACTTGATAATTTTTACTTTTACTTATACACCCACTTGTTTTTACTTGTACAGTACTCAATACATTATTTTTTTCAATAATTAAATCATAATTTTGTGTATCATTTAATGGTATCGAAACAGTATAACCATTAGTTGTAAAATATGCAATTGACATTGCTAATCCAGAATTGCCTTTTTCCTTATTAGTTTTAAAATTCATTTTCGCCCCTTTTTTAGAACTTTTGTTCGTTTTTGCAGCAAAAAATAAAATACAATTTCTTGTATTTTATGGTGGGCAGGGAAGGATTCGAACCTTCGTACTCGAATGAGAACAGATTTCTTACTACTATAGTTTTCACTACCAATTACTTGTTTGTAGTCTGGACTTTCTCTTTATCTTATTTATAAGATACCAGGTATAAAGTCTCTACACTCGGATTTCTCCTAGCTCGGGATTACCATCAGCATGTTCTGTTAAGGATTCCCCGAATTAGCCCGGTTATCATCATACAATCACTTGTATGAGCTGCAAATTTAGGTTTTGATTAACCAAAGACCACAGTCTGCCGCCTTTAGCCACTCGGCCACCTACCCATATTAAATTAAATGGTGCTCCCTCAAGGATTCGAACCTTGGACCCACCGGTTATGAGCCGGTTGCTCTGACCAACTGAGCTAAGGGAGCATTTGTCTATGCTTAAGACAAGTTAAAGTATAAACTATTTTAATATAATTGTCAATACTTTTTTTCATTTTTCTATAAAAAATTGTGTTATTTTTTCTATTTTAATCTTACAATCTATTTTAGTTTTACAAATTTGATTTAACTTTTACAATTTACCAAAAAATTGCAAACAAAAAATCCTCAAAATGAAAAAAGTTTAATTTCTTTTTCATTTTGAGGATTTTTCTTATTCTATAGGTAAATGATTTTTAGCATTTTCTATATCTTCTTCAAATATTTTTTGTAAAATTAATATTCAATTTCTTTATAGTTTGTTACTAATTTAGCACCTTGTTTTATCAATTCATTTGTTCCCACCGAATTAATCAAATTTATATTTCCAGGTACTACAAATACATCTCTTCCCTGTTCTAGTGCAAAATCAGTAGTTATTAATGTTCCACTTTTTTCTTGTGCTTCAATTACTAAAAGTCCTTTAGATATTCCACTTATTATTCTATTTCTAGCAGGAAAATTTGCTTTTTCTGGTTTTGTCCCTAATGGATATTCAGATATTATACATCCTCCACATTCTAATATTTTTTCTTGTAAGATTTGATTTTCTTTTGGATATACTATATTTAAACCATTTCCTACAACTGCTATTGTTTTTCCATAATTATTATTACAACTATTTATACTTTTGTCATCTAATTTTTCTATTTCAATATTACTTTTTTCTGTTAAAGCACATATATTTCCCATATGCGAATAACTGTCAATTCCTTTTGCCAAGCCACTTACTATGTTTAATCCACATTTTGTCAAATTATATGAAAAGTATTTTGATGCTTTTTTGCCATATTCACTTGCATTTCTACATCCAATTATTGCAATATTATTTCCATTTAATATTTTTCTATTTCCTTTTATATATAATGCTATAGGCGGATCATAAATTTGCCTTAATAATTGCGGATATTTACTATCTTGTATTGATATTATATCTATATTATTATTCAACATATATTTTATGTGCTTGTTTAGTTCATTTTTTGTTTTCTCATTTATTATGTTATCCACAATTTTTTCACTTATTCCTGATATATTTAATAGCTCCTTTTTTGTCAAATTAAACATATTTTTAGGTTTCTTATATGTTTCTAATAATTTTCTTAATCTTTTTATTCCTAACCCATTTATTAAAGTAATCCATACCCAATACTTTTTTTCTTCTATATTTTCTATTTTTATTATCTCCTTACACAAAAAAGAGCATTATTAATAATGCCCCCATTTTATTATATTTTATAAATTTGATTTTTTCTTTGTTTGTTCTTCTGCAGCTTTTATTACATTATTCATCAGCATTGCAATTGTCATTGGACCAACTCCGCCTGGAACCGGAGTTATATAACTAGCTTTTTCTTTTACATTTTCAAAATCAACATCTCCAACTAGTTTTCCATCTTTATTTCTGTTGATTCCAACATCTATTACTACTGCCTTATCTTTTATCATATCAGTTTTTACAAATTCTGGTTGCCCTATTGCTGATATTAATACATCTGCTTGTTTTGTTATTTCTTCTAGCTTTTGTGTCTTTGAATGACAAATTGTTACAGTTGCATTTTTTTGTAAACAACATTGTATTAATGGTTTTCCAACTATATTACTTCTCCCCAATATTACCACATGTTTACCATTTAAGTCAATATTATATTCTTCTAGCATTTTCATTACTCCATATGGTGTACATGAAATAAAAGTATCTTCTCCTATGCATAATTTTCCTACACTTGCTGGACTAAATCCATCAACATCTTTTATATATGTAATTGTTTTAAATGCTTCGTTTATGTCTAAATGCATAGGTATTGGACTTTGCAATAAGATACCATTTATTGTTTTATCTTCATTTAGTTTTTTTATTAGTTCTATTAATTCTTCTTGTTCTATATTTTCCTCTAATAAATATTCTACATATTCTACTCCAACATCTGCACATGCATTACTTTTATTTCGTACATATACTTTTGAAGCTGGATTATTGCCAACCATTATAACTGCTAGTTTAGGATATATCCCTTTTTGTTTTAATTCATCACATTTAATTTTTAGTTCTTCTCTTATTTTTTTTGCTAATTTTTTACCATCAATTATTTCAGCCATTGTTACTCTATGAAATACTGACAAATAATACCAGTTTTCATATCTCCTTGTATAATATATTTAGGTTTTTAATAAAGGATTTACCTATAAACCTATTGCCTCTATAAAAATATTTTCCAGTTATAATTATTAATCATTAGTTATATCTCCGCTTCCATCTAATGATATTTTTTCTCCCATTATGCTTGCTTCTGGTTTTATTATACACTTAAAATAGTCTTTATCTCTTGCTAAAATTTCTCTTATTTCTCTAAAGACTTGTCCTGGATAAGTTCTTAGATTTGACTCAATTCCATATGCTTCTATTCCTAATTTTTTTGCTATATATAATGACCTATATAAGTGATATTTTTGTGTTACTATAATCATATTTTGTACTCCAAATATTTCTTTTGCTCTATATACACTATCATATGAAGAAAAACCTGCATGATCCATAAATATATCTTCTGAAGGAACCCCTTCACTTTCAGCATATTCTTTCATTATTTTTACTTCATCATAGTCTTCTCTACTATGATCTCCACTCATAATAATCTTTTTTGTTGTTCCTTTCTTATATAATGTAATTCCCTCTTTTAGTCTATCTTCTAGCATAGGGCTTGGCTTATCTCCCCATATTCCTGCGCCTAATATTAATATACAGTCTACACCCTCTATATTCGAAACATTTTCCTCTTTAACAATTTCATTTTTTGTACTATTTACTACATAAATATTCAAACTAAATATAGCAATCATTAAAATTATAATACCTATAATCATAATTTTTATCATTCTATTTATATTTCTTTTTTTATCCATTTCATTATTCCTTTTATTTTATATTGACAAGTAATTGATATTTCAACACTTTTCTATTTACATGCCTTTACTTTTCAGTCATTTGCAATCTTATATTCTATATCTTCCATAAATGGAAAAATTTCTTTTACTCTTTTTAGTGTAAGCATTGTCATTCGTGGTTGTGGATTTCTTTTGTGTTCTGATAATAATTTTTGTGTATAGCAATTTTCTGCTGTTTTAAATAATAAGTATCTATTTCCAACATATGTGTAATATATTTGATATCCATCTCTTAAATCTACCCACATTTTTTCAAAAGTATAATCTTCCATATTTCCTCCTTTATTTTATCATATCACTAAATTCATTTTCTGTTAGTATTGTTATTCCAAGGCCTTGCGCTTTTATTAATTTACTTCCTGCATCTTCTCCAGCTAACAAATAATCGGTTTTTTTAGATACAGAACCAGAAACTTTTCCACCAAATTTTTCTATTAAATCTCCTGCTTCTTTTCTTGTATAGTTTTCTAGACTTCCTGTTAATACAAATATTTTTCCATCAAATCTGTTGTCTATCATTTCTTCTTCATGTTCCATATTTACTCCCGCTTCTTTTAGCTTATCTATTAAGTCTATTGTTTGATCTTGTAAAAAGAATTCTCTTATACTGTTTGCCACTATTGGTCCAATATCGTCTATCAGTGCTAGCTCTTCTGAAGTTGCATTAATTAAGTTATCTATATTTTTATATTTCTTAGCCAATATTTTAGCAGCTTTAGTTCCTACATGTCTTATTCCAAAAGCTGTTATTAATCTTGATAAATCATTTTGCTTGCTTGCATTTATACTGTTTACCAAATTTGATGCAAATTTTTGACCATTTTTCTTTAATGATGCAATTTCTTCAAATTGTAGAGTATATATATCTGCCATATTACTAATTAAATTTTTATCTAGTAATTGTTTTATTATAGATTCTCCTAATCCATCTATATTCATTGCTTCTCTTGATACAAAATGAACTAAATTTCTAAATAATTTAGCTGGACATTCTATCCCTGTACATCTAACCGCAGCTTCTCCTTCTTCTCTTACAGCCTCTGCACCACACACAGGACATACTTTTGGCATCTCAAAGTCTTTTTCTTTTCCTGTTCTTTTTTCTACAACTACTTTTACTATTTCTGGAATTACATCTCCTGCTTTTTGTATTACTACTGTATCTCCAATTTTTAAACCTTTTTCTTTTATAAAGTCTTCGTTGTGTAATGTTGTTTTTGATATCTTAGAACCTGCAACTACCACTGGTTCTAAAATTGCCATTGGAGTTATTACACCTGTTCTTCCTACTTGGCAAATAATATCTTTTACAATTGTTTCTTTAGTTTCTGGTGGGTATTTATATGCAACTGCCCATCTTGGAGTTTTAGCTGTTGTTCCTAAAATCTCTCTAAAATTCAAGTCATCGACTTTTACAACTGCTCCATCTATTCCAAATGTCAAGTTTTCTCTGTCATCTCCTATTTTCTTTATTGCTTTTTCTATTTCTTCCATACTGTGACAAGCAATACGTACAGGATTAACATTAAATCCTAATTTTGCCAAATATTCTAGTTCTTCAAAGTGTGAATTAAATTTTTTTCCTTCTATTTTTTGAACATTAAAAATATAAATATCTAGTGGTCTTTTTTTAGTTATTTTACTATCTAATTGTCTTAATGAACCTGCTGCTGCATTTCTTGCATTTGCAAATAATTCTTCTTCATTTTCTTCTCTTTCTTGGTTCATTTTTTCAAAATCTTTTTTACTTATAAAAACTTCTCCTCTAACTGTTATATCTATATTTTCATTTATTTCCATTGGAATTGTTTTTACTGTTTTTAAATTTTCTGTTACGTCTTCACCTACTAGTCCATTTCCTCTTGTTGCTCCTTTTACAAATTTTCCGTTTTTATATTCTAATGCTGCTGATAATCCATCTATTTTTGTTTCTACTACATATGTTTTATTTTGTATTTCGTTTTCTTCTGCTTTTTCGTTTATTTTATTAACATATTCTTCCACTTCTTCTATACTGAATACATCTTGTAAACTTTGTAATGGTACTTCATGTGTTACTTTTTCAAATCCTTCTTTTACATGTCCACCAACTTTTTGAGTTAATGATTCTTTAGATTTAAATTCTGGGAATTCTTTTTCCAAATTTCGTAATTCTACCATTAACATATCATACTCGAAGTCTGATATTTCTGGTTTATCATCATCATAATATTTTCCTGCATAATATTCTGTTTTTTTTCTTAATTCTTTTATTCGCTGTTTAGCTTCATTTTTCTTCATCTTAAGCACCTCTTAATTTGCTATTTTTTTATTATTAAAACTGGTCTTATTATATACAATTTTAATAAAAAAATAAAGGAATTTGCAAAAATTCCTTTATTGATTTTTCTTATTTTAAAATTATACTTTTAATGATTTTTTACTTTGTTCTAAAAATTATTTATTCGGCTTTTGCAAGAATTATTAGTCTTGCTTTACTATCATCTGTACAAGTTGATAATGTGATTTCTGCCTTTCCTTCTGTATCTCTTTGATAGAATGATGTATCTGTATCAGATGTCTCAAATTTATCATATATTGTATATGTTAATTTTTTTCCTGAATTATCTGTTATGTATATTTTATCTCCATTTTTTAATTTTTTATTGTTAGAGAAAAACATACCATTTCTATAATTATGTCCTATTATTACTGAATTTCCTGGTTGGTTTAATCCAGCTCCCCATTGAAATGCTACTGCTGTTTCAATTGATTTTTTTGTTACTTTTTCTAATACTGGATATTTAAATTTAGTTGCAGGTATTTCCATTGTTCCTAACATTCCAAATCCCTTATATGTTCTTTTTGTTCCTGAACTTGAACTTGTTGTATTACTTGTTATTTGATCAAATGGGTTTGTATCATTTGTTGTATTTGTTTGTTCTGTGGTATTATCATTTGCTCCAACTTCACCATTAAAATTGTCTACTTCTTTAGCTGCATCATTTGATAATACATAATTTTGATAATATTCAAATCCTAAAAATCCTAGCAAACCTATTATTGCTATAATTACTATAACTAATATAACTGTTAATACTTTACTATATCTACTTTCAAACATTTCTTTTACCTCCGTACAAACTTCAACTATTATTATTATAACATATGCATTAATAAAAATAAAGAGAATTGTTTTAGTTTTAATATTTTAGTTTAATATTTTACAAATTATATAAAAATAAAAAGCTTTTTTGAATTACTTTTTAGTAAAATTCGAATAAAGCTTTTTATCAATTATTAGTCTATATTAATTATAAAACTTTTTCCCCAAGTTCTTTACCACCAAGTATGTGGAAGTGCAAATGCATTACAGTTTGACCTGCATCTTTTCCACAATTTGATACAATTCTATATCCTCTCTCTGCAAGACCTTGTTCTTTAGCAATTTTCTTTATTGCTAAAAATATTTTTCCAATTATATTTTCGTCTACTTCTTCTATTCCATTTACTGATTCAATATGTTTTTTAGGTACTACTAAAATATGAACTGGTGCTTCTGGATTTATATCTTTAAATGCATATACAAATTCATCTTCATATACTTTTGTTGAAGGTATTTCACCTTTTATTATTTTACAAAATAAACAATCTTCCATAATAAACCTCTTTATAATTTTATATTTTCATTTGACACTATGCTTATTTAATTAAAACTGCTTTTATTCTTCTAACTCCTGAAGAACTTGATTCTTCTTTTTTAATTTTAAATGTTCCTAATTTACTTGTGTTTTCTACATGTGGTCCACCACATAGTTCTTTAGATATATCTCCTATTGTATATACAGTTACTATATCTGGATATTTTTCTATAAACATACATTCAGCACCTGATTTTATTGCATCTTCTTTTTTCATTTCTTGTTTTACTACAGGTAAACCTTCTTGTATCCATTCATTTACTAAATTTTCTATTTTTTTCTTTTCTTCATCTGTTAATTTGTGGTCACAGTTAAAGTCAAATCTCATTCTATCTACAGTTATGTTTGAACCTCTTTGATGTGCATCTGTTCCTAATACTTTTTTAATTGCTGCATTTAATAAGTGTGTAGCTGTGTGATATGCTGTTGTTACTTCGTTTTGTTCTGCTAGTCCGCCTTTAAATTTTTGTTCTGAACCTGCTCTTGATTTTTCTTGATGTTTTTTAAATAATTTGTTAAATTGTTCTAAATCTATTTCATATCCATTTTCACTTGCAAGTTCTTTTGTAACTTCTGGTGGGAATCCATATGTGTCATATAGTTTAAATACTACATCACCTGGAATTACTGTTTTACCTTCCATTTTGCTTATTACTTTTTCAAATTCTTTTTCACCTTTATTTAATGTTTTTACAAATTTATCTTTTTCGTCCATTATTACTGTTTTTATTGTTTGTTCATTTTGATCTAATTCTGGATACATTTCTTTTAAGTTTTCTACGTAAATTCCTATTAATGTTGTTAATTCATTTAGGTCAATTTGTAATTTATTCATATGTCTTATCATTCTTCTTGTTAATCTTCTTAAAACATATCCCCTATCTAAGTTGCTTGGTCTACCACCATCAGCAATTATCATCATACTTGAACGCAAATGTTCTGCTATAATTCTTCTACTTTCTATATTGTCTATTTTTTGCAATTCAGATAGTTTTTCCATTACAGGTGCAAATAATTCTGTATCAAATGGTGTTTCTTTTCCTTGTAGTAACATTGTCATTCTTTCAAGACCTAATCCTGTATCAACATTTCTTTGTTTTAATTTTGTATATTTTCCTTTTTCATCTTTGAAATATTCCATAAATACATTATTCCATATTTCAACATATTTTCCACAGTCACAAGATGGTTGGCAATCAGGTCCACATGCTGGTTTTCCTGTGTCATAAAACATTTCTGTGTCAGGTCCACATGGTCCTTCTTCTCCTGCTATCCACCAGTTATCATCTTTTCCATAATAATAAATATGACCATCTAATATTCCTGCTTTTTTCCAGGCTTCTGCTGAAAATTCATCTCTTGGGCAGTCTTCATCTCCTGCAAATACTGTTACTGATAATTTTTCTACTGGAATTCCTAATTCTTTTGTTAAGAATTCAAAACTCATTGCTATTGATTCTTCTTTAAAATAGTCTCCTAATGACCAATTTCCAAGCATTTCAAAATATGTTAAATGACGGTTATCTCCTACTTCGTCTATATCGTTTGTTCTAACACATTTTTGAAAATCAGTTAATCTTTTTCCTTCTGGATGTGGTTCACCTAATAGATATGGTACTAATGGTTGCATTCCAGCTGTTGTAAATAATACAGATGGATCATTTTCTGGTATTAATGGTGCAGATGGAATTACTGCATGTCCATGATTTTTAAAAAAGTTTAAATATTTATTTCTTATTTCTATTGCTTTCATATATGTCTTCCTTTCTCTTTTTCTTGCTTTTAAGATTATACTTCAAAACAAGCAAAAAATCAAGATTTTTAGATATAGTTTAATAAAACGTATGCATAAAAAAATAACTAGCAATACTCGTTTCACCAAATATTACCAGTTATTGAATTATATTATAAAATTTCACACACCAATCTATCTTGACAAGCTCTTATTTACTTTTTAAATAGCCTCTCTAAAATTTCTTTGTACTCGGCTTTAGCTTTCAGTTCTAAATATATAAAAGTGGCCTAAAGGAAACGTCATCGTAGATGAAATCCGTATCGTTGTAGTTACGAAGTCTTGTGCAATTTTTGCTACTGAAGTAACTGCCTCCCCTGCGAGTACAAGGACCTTTGGGATCGCTATAGGTCTCTGTTGTCCATTCCCAACAGTTACTAGCCATATCATATACATTACATATTACATCTTGTTTACTTCCCTCACTTAAATTATTTGTTCCTTGACTTGCTAAACTATCATTTAAACTATTTTGTCTTGAATATGGTTTTAGACTAGCTTTATTTGCTCTATTATCAAATTTTTGTAAAAATACTATTGCTGTATCCCACGCATAACTATTCATTAAATCACTTTTAAAATTACTATCACTATACATTCCTCTACTTACTGTTGCAGCATTCGGCTGTGTTATATTATTATATACTGTGTCACTTGCTTTTACGGTTACTTGTGTTCCGTTTTTCCTTGACTCATATCTACCTATATAATATCCATGATTATCTTTTACACTTTTTCTAAATCCAGATTCTTCACTTTCTATATTTTCTTTTGCTGTTATATTTCCATTTGGTGCTGTATTTATTTCTGTATGCTTATAATTATTATTATAACTATTTTCTATTTCAGTTGCCCCTTTATCTGTTGGAGTTCCTACATTATCATCTGCAAATGTATATCTACTCAATGTTATGGTTTCTATACTTTTAACTTCATCTTTTATTTCTTTTACTACTTCTCCTACTGGGATCCATACAAACTGACTTCCTTTTGTTGCACTATGACTTACATCTTCTACTATTATGCCGTCTGTTACATTTTCTGTTGGATTTATTACCTTAAATCCTGCTGGTACAACTACTTGGTTTCCTAAACTATCTTTTACTGTTGTATTTTTAGTTTCACTTCCTGTTACTGTTCCTAATGTTCCATTTTCTGTTGATACTACATTTCCGTTTCCATCTACTGCAAAACTTTTTCCATCTACTGTTGCTGTTACTGGAAATGCTTCTCCCTCTATTGTTCCTCCATAATTTGCTAATTCTGTTCTTAAATTTCCTACTGTTAATGTTCCATCTCTTGTTTGTGATATTGCTCCTATTACTGCTAATTCTACTTTTTCTTTTGCGCTTGCTAGTTCTGTTGCATTTTTGGCATTATTCGCTTGTGTTAATATTCCTTTTTGCCCTGTTAGCATGGCTATACTTACTCCTGCTAGTATTAAAAGTACTATGATTGTTATTACTAACGCAATTAATGTAATTCCTTTCTTTTCTTTAAAACTTCCCTTCACTTTCTCTCCTCCTCTTTTGTAAATACAATATCTGTTGATATTTATTCACTTTTATTTATTATAAGTTTTTAAAAATCTAATAACTATCTTAGCAGTATTTTATACACAAGATGTTATGTATCTATTGTAACTTATTTTAATTTTTTATTCAATAAAGTCATTAAAATGTAATGTATTTGTAATAATACATTACATTGTCATGTATCATATCTTAATATCTTATTTTTTTGTTAAAATAATTATATTAGTTTATAGTTTACAAGGAGGTTACAGTGAAATTTAAAAGAATTAAAGATTTAAGAGAAGATCACGATATGTTACAAAAAGAAATAGCTTCTCTTTTAGGGATTTCTCAGCAATATTATTCAGAATATGAAAATGGAAATAGAACTATTACAATAAATCATTTAATTACACTCTCAAAATTTTATGGAACTTCTATTGATTACATTGTTGGTTTATCTGATCAAAAAAATATGAGCAAAAGCAAAAAAACAAGTTAAGTATTTATCCTATTAGAATTTATATTTTAACTTGTTTTTTATTTTTTAAATATCCATTTGACTTCCCAAAAAAGTTGCTGCTGATTGTGCTACTTTTTGTTCAACTTCAGTCATTTTCTTATTTGGATCTTTTGACATTAATATTACAGTTCCTATTGTATCTCCATTTGATATTATTGGATATACAATTTGTGCATTATTTTCTTTGTCTCTATTTCCATTTTTTGTTATAGGCATTGAAACATTACTATTGTCTTTGCTTGCATATATTTCCTTATCTTCCATTAGTTGTTCTAATTCTTTGCTTACATCTTGTTCTAAAAATTCTTTTTTAGATCCTCCAGATACAGCTATTATTGTGTCTTTGTCTGTTATACATGCAATATGTCCTGTTGTTTTTGATAATGTTTCTGCATAACCTGACGCAAATTCTGAAAGTTCGCCTATTGGTGAATATTTTTTCAAAATTATCTGTCCCTCTCTATCTGTAAATATTTCTAGTGGTTCACCTTCTTTAATTCTAAGTGTTTTTCTTATTTCTTTTGGTATTACCACTCTTCCCAAATCATCTATTCTTCTTACAACTCCAGTTGCTTTCATAATTTTCCTCCCTTGTTTTCATTTTGCTTTTATACTCTTATTATTACAAAAAAGGGAAAAATTATTCATAATTAGAAATTGTTATTCTATTCCTGGCAAAACTGTTGTTTCTGCTATTTCTTGCTTTTTAGGCAAAAAACTAGTTTTATATTTGCTCAATATATATTCTAAGCTTTCTGCAAATTCCTTTAACATAACATATTTTATACTTGGTTCTTTTCCTTTTAGATAATCGTCTATTATTTGTTTTAGTTGTTTAATATTTTTCATCTCTGGCTCAATTTTCTTAGCATTTTTATCTACTCTGTCTACCAGTTTTTCCTTAATTAATACAATATCTTCATTACTTGCACATGATATTCTTTGGAATAATTGGAATGGATCATAATATTTAAATATTGGCATATCCATACAATTTTTGTCAAATTTTTCATAAAATTGTTCCATTTTCATTGGTATACATTTCATTATATCTTCAGCTTTTTCTTTATTCATTTTTTCTAATAATTGTTCATTTAACATATTAAAATGTTTTAATATATCTTCCATATCTTCTGCAACTTCTTCTATTGCTATTTTTCCTAATTCTTCTTTTACATTTGGACAATATTCAGAAGATAATGATGCTATGTTCATTCCATTGAAAAATACACTTTTTAAAGTTTTTAAATCATAATCAATTAAATTTTTCCTTGAAAAATAACTAAAATATGCAAACATTTTAACCATATCTATTAATCGCAATTTTCCTTCTTTTACATCTTCAATTATTTCTTTTATTACACCTTCAAATTGATCATCAGAAATTTTCCAATATTCTTCTGTAAGTAGTCTTTTATATGCTGGTAAATTTTCTGTATCTACTGTATTTCTTATTGTTTCCATATTTTCTTTAAATAATTTCATATCAAATATACGTGTTCTTACATAATATTCTATAAATTTAAAGAAACGATATTCAGATTTAAAATTGTAATAATAGTTATTATCAAATTCTTTTATATAAAATTGTCTGTTATCCATAAGAATTCTTGATGATACTAATATTGATTTATATTCTTCATTATCTTTAATGTTTATAAATTTATCCTTTGTTACCTTTCCTGCTTTTATTTCAAAAGATATTGCTATTGTAAATATAAGCATTGTTTGCATTACTCTGTGACTTGTATTAGGATATGATTTATTTACCATTTCATAGATTTTCTTAAAATCATTTAATGCATGTTTTAAAATTCTTAAGTTTCTAGTTCCGCTTCTTTCAAATGTTGAAATTATTAATTTCGTATTTTCTCTTAAAAATCTAATTAAATCTGGATTGTTTTCATATCTCATTAGAATTCCATTAATTATATAGTCAAATTTTGGTGCATATTCAAAAGTTTCACCAATCAATTTTTCTTTTATTCTTTCATAATCATTTGCTTTGTCAAATACATGCTCAATTTTATCTTGTATTTTTTCAACTATTGGTTTGTCTGCTTTTGTTAATTCATTTTGTTTATCTAACAAATAAGTAGCTATAAATGTTTTCATTTCTAGATTTGAACTTTTTAATTTTGTTGCTAGCTCTTTTTCATTACATATAATTATCGTTTTTATATGGTCATGTTCAACAAAGTTATTAATGTACCCTAAAATATCTATAACATCAACATTTGCTCTTTCCAAGTCATCAAAACATAATACTTTATCATCTGTTGAGAAAAAGTCTGAATAATCAACTCTGTCCCCATTTTGAGTTACCCCAAAAAAATTGGCCATATCTATTCCTGTTTTAGCATATTCTGGAATTGTTTCTTGTCCATTTGCAGCCATAAATTTTCTTAGATTTTTATCCATTAATTGAGTTGTTTCAATAAAGATTTTTTTACTTATTTCTTCTAGGTTTGATATTCCATATAATGACATATAAATGGTTGTGTATCTTTTCCCATTTAATTGCATTGATTCTATTTTTTTTCTTATTTTATTATTCCAAAAGTGAGTTTTTCCTGACCCCCACTCTCCATTTATCATTACAGCATAATCTGTATAATCTGATCTTATATAATCTAATATACTTTCAACTAAATCTTCCATAAAATATAATTCCTCCTTTGTGTTATTCTTTAATCTTTTGCTATCACAATTACTGATATTGATTTTGGTTGTGCTTTTTGTAATATTCTACAACATTCATTCACTGTATTACCTGTTGTATAAATGTCATCTACTAATATTATCCTTTTATTTTGTAAATTTTCTTTATCAATTATTTCATATACACCTTTTATGTTTTTTTCTCTTTCCTCTTTGTTTAATTTACTTTGTTCAATAACATTTTTACGTTTTATTATACATCTATTTTGTAATTCCAATTTAGTATTTTTAGATATTTCTTTTGCTATTAAATAACTTTGGTTATATCCTCTTTCTTTATATCTTTTTTTGCTTATTGGAACTGGTACAATTGTATCATAACTTTTTATAAATTCAAAGAATTTTTGATTTTTTAATATAAAATTCACAAAAGTTTTATATAAATATGATCCTTCTTGAAATTTGTATTTTAATATTGTTTTTCTTATTATTCCCTCATATTTGAAAATATATAAAAGTTCTTTAAAATATTTTTCCTTTTTTTGAAAGTTTTCGACATTAAATTTAGCTTGATTTTTCAATGTATTATTACATTTTTGACATAAAAAATTTTGATTTAATTTTCCACATATTCCACACACTGGTGGATAGAATAGATTTAAAATTTGTTCTAATATATTTTTTCCTCCTCACATATTTTATAGATTTAAGAGAAGTTAAAAAACTTCTCTTATTTTATATTCTAGCCCTGTATTTCTTTTTCTACTATCTAAATTTTGTATCATAAATTCTATAACTTTATCTGTGCTTATTATTACTAATAATTTTTTAGCTCTTGTAATTCCTGTATATAATAAGTTACGTGTTAATAACATTGGTGCTGTTGGTGGTATAACCATTATAACTACATCAAATTCACTTCCCTGTGCTTTATGTATTGTTATTGCATAACTATGTTCTATTTGATCTAATTCAGAAAATTCGTATTCAACAATTTTTTCATCATCAAATTGTATTCCTACCTTTTTTTCTTTTTCATCTATATTTATTATTGTTCCTATTTCTCCATTAAAAACACCATTTCCCATTTCTTTAGTTAATCTACCAGTGTTTTTTCCTGATATTTCTTTTTCCCAATAAATATCATAATTATTTTTTATCTGCATTATCCTGTCACCTCTACGGAATATTGCTCCCATGCTTGCTTTTTCTGGCAGATTATGAATATTGGGATTTAACTGTTCTTGTAAAATTTTATTTAATTCTTTTGTTCCTAACATTCCTTTTTTTGTTGGTGATAATACTTGTATGTTCTGGAAAAAGTCGTAGTCTCCATATTTTTCTAATCTACCTGTACATAAAGAAACAACTTGTCCCAACATTTTTTCTTGTGAGCTTTCTTTTATAAAGAAAAAATCATCTTCTGTCCCTTCTTCTATTTCCTCTTTTGTTAGAAAATGTTCTCCACTATTTACCCTGTGTGCATTTAATATTATCTTGCTTTTGGCCGCTTGTCTAAAGATTTTATCTAATCTTATTGTAGGAATTTTTTTAGAATTTATTAAATCTTTTAATACACATCCCGGCCCTACTGAAGCTAATTGATCTATATCTCCAACTAGTATTAATTTAGTTCCTTGATATACGCATTTTAATAAATAATTCATTATAAACATATCCATCATTGAAACTTCATCTATTATTATTGCATCTGCATCTATTGGTGCTCCTTGATATTCTTTATCACTTTTCATTAAACTATCTTCATCTATTTTTCCTATTTCTAATAATCTATGTAATGTTGATGCTTCTTTTCCAGTAGTTTCAGTCATTCTTTTTGCAGCTCTTCCTGTTGGAGCTGCTAGAACTACCTTTTTGCCATTTTCTTCATATAATTCAATTATATTTTTTATTATTGTTGTTTTTCCTGTTCCTGGTCCTCCTGTTATTATAGTTACATTATTTTCATTTACTAATTTTAATGCTTCTTTTTGCTTTTCTGATAATTCTATATTGGAATTTTTTTCTATATTGCTAAGTTTTTTATCTAATCCTGTAATTCTTTTCATATTTTTAGCTTCTTGTAGTTTTTTTATTCTTATTGCAATTACTTCTTCTGCTTCATAAAAGTTATATAAATATACATATTCTATATTTTCTATTTTTTCTATTACTATCTCTTTTTTGGCATTTAAATTTATTAATGATTCATTTATATTTTCTACATTAACATTTAATAAATTTACCACAAATTCAATTAAATTTTCTTTTACTACACAACTATTTCCATTATATGTACTTCTTATTAATCCATATTTAATCCCACTTGATATTCTTTTTTCATTATCATAATTTATACCTAAATCAAGTGCCATTTTATCTATTTGCTTAAAGTCTACTCCTTTTGCTATATCAATTAATATATATGGATCTGCTTCTATTTGTTCTATTGCATTTGTTCCTAATAAATCATATACTTTTTTTGCATATTCTGCTCCGATTCCAAACCTTTCTAGAAATCCTACTATTTGCCACACTCCCCAATTTTCCACAAAACTAGCAGCCATCTCTTGAGCACCTTCTTTTGATATTCCTCTTATTTCCGCTAATCTTGATGGTTCATGTTGAAATATATGTATAGTTTCTTCTCCAAATCTTTCTATTATTCTTTTTGCTATTCTTTCTCCTATTCCTTTTATGTTTCCATTTGCTAAATATTTTTCTAATCCTGCTATTGTTTGTGGCATTAGTTTTTCAAATGTATCTATTTTAAATTGTCTTCCATATTCTTTATGTTCAACAAATTTTCCAATTAATTTTAATGTATCTCCTTCATTTATAAATGGTAAATAACCTACTATTGTTGTTAATTCTTCATCTGTTTCAAAATCTGCTATAGTATAACTATTTACTTCATTTCTGTATCGTATATCTACTATTTCACCTGTTATTTCCATTATGTCCTCTCCTTTACATTTAAGTCAGTTTATCATAAATATATAAATTTTTCAATTTTTCTTTCTAAAATCTAAATAATTGCTATGTTTAACTTTATCTAAATTATATGTCATCTATATTATCCATAATTTCTTTACATTCTTTCCAACTTAATGTTTGTAAACATTCATATTGTTTTTCCATATTTTTTATTATTTGATTTGTTTTGTCTGTTGATTTTAAGTCTACTATCATTATATTTTTTATATAGTCTTCTTTTCCATATAAAAATTTAAATATTGTCGAACGTAAAAATCCTTCTATTTTTTCTTCTTGATTTTTTACGCCAATAATTAGATATATTCCATCTGATTTAAATCCAGTATATGTATTAATATATATAATATTTTTA
>OGXW01000522.1_pt1 | contig 29091 bp, 23 predicted proteins | sample 1576341 | NCBI WGS metagenome assembly OGXW01 (sample SAMEA3541592, study PRJEB24748) | human gut metagenome | biome: human gut; feature: human-associated habitat; material: faeces | place: China | collected 2012
CCCCAAAACTCAAAAAAGAGAGTGTATCGCAAAAATCGAATTACGATACACTCCCCTATGATGTTATTTGTTAGAATCTTACTAAAGTTGGTCGAGCATCATTTTGCAGTGGTCACCGAATGGTGAACCTTTATAATGTTCCACCAATACTTTTAGGACTTTAACTGCCTCACTTTTTTTATGAAGCTTGAGGTATGCTATTGTTAAGTCCCACCCCGCCTCTTGTAAATCTGCTGATAAATGAGCTCTTGACCGTTGTATTTCATCAAGACAATTCTCGTATCTTGTCTTTAAGATGGGGAGTTGTTCTTTTATTTCATCAGTTGATGCCGATGATATATCAAATCCACCTTTGGATGGCGTAAAATAGGATTGACTTGCATAAAGTGCGCTTTCACACAATTTATTATTCATACTATTTACACTCGGGATAAGAACAATGAGAACGACAGCGGCAGCTGTGACAGCAGAAGTAATCCATGGACGGAATACTTGCCACTTGGATTTTTTTGCAACGATTGGCTGGAATGGGACTCGCCGTTTTTCCGAAAAGTCCATATCTTCGGCTATTGACGCAGCGACCATTTCTGAAGCTCTATCTTTATCGGCATAAGCATATGCGGGTTCATATATGAGTTCTTCAAACTCTTCATCGCTCATCTTACGCATTGCAACTTCAAAGTCAGCGTTATCTTGTTCTGCTTCCTTGATTAAACCATTGATTATGAGGTTGTCAAGGTTCTTTTCTAAGTCTTTCTCTTTCATAATCTTTAAGTTAACCTAATATACCAAGACGACGCACTGCGTTAACAACACGGGCCTTTAACTTATCCATACAGCGATTCTTCGTAGTGATAGCACTGCGAGAATTACTATAATTCATCGAATCGGCGATTTCTTTCATAGATAGCTCATCGAAGTAATATAACTTCAATATCTTATTGCATGGATCTGGAATGTAACTCAGCTCCGCAGCAAGAACAGCCTGCATATCGGAATCCTCGTATATTGATGTCTCTGCGGCTTTTTCTTCGGTGTATTTCTTTTCAAATTCATCACGATTGAAATTTTCGTCATCATAAGAATCTATATCGCGAGGACGACGAGTAGCTTTCTTGTTAGCTTGGTACCAACCCATCTTAAGGATATAGGCTTTCCATTTTGTGCCGGATTCTACTCGTCCCCGAGTGATATTGTTACGCACGTCTATCCACACGTCAGTGTAGATGTCCATAATTTCATCGTAATCGAGAATGAAATTCTTGCGCAGATAGTTAACGAAGAGCGGTTTCAACTCCTCGAAAAACTGTCGGACTATGTCGTTATATTCGTATGGCATCGCTTCTTTGAGTGCAGTTTATCTCAATTAAGCGCAAAATTAGTGATTTTTCGCCAAACAGCCTCATGCTCTGCTGATTTTTCGTTAACTTTGCATCTGATTTTCTTCATAATAAACCAAAGACGCAATAATGACAACGACACTTGTTGTTCTTCTCATCATTACACTTCTTGCGATGATATTCCTGCCCTTCAGTCGAGCACTGATGAAGGACCGATCTGAACTCCATGAAAATCCCATGGAGAAGAAGTTCAATATACTTATCACTCGAATCAATGACCTTCTGATGAATGGTCAGGGAGAAGTAGTGAAATTCAAGGACGACCCTCGGATGTTGAATCTGTTTGATGATAACCATGCCAACATGATTATCCATTTCTATTACAGCACTGGGTCGTTGACCATAACGTTGAAATACAAGTATTATCAAGTCGAACTTGTAAAGAAGATGCAGTTCGACAATATGCGCCAAGCCGAAACATTCCGTCAGCAGGATGTCGCAAACCATTTCTGTGAAGAAGCAACGATCGATATCAGTCAGCACCAAATCAAGATTAATAACGAGCGCGGTCTAAAGGATTCAGCCGGCGAATATATCTTTGGTTCCCAGCCATCGTTGGAGGACTCGGATAATCCTGTTGATCTTGTTAGAGGAATGTACGATAACTTCTCTCGGGATGAAAAAATTGCCTGGGTAAACGTTGCACAGATGATTTACTGTGCCGATGGCAGTACCGTGAATGACTTCAAGAATCATCCGCAGTTCTCGGATTTATTGCTGAACTTTCAAGTCAATTATAATGAAGCCGAAAAACAATTCAATCAGATTGGAGAAACGGGCATCATTGGCATCCTCGATAATGGGAAAGAAGGAGACCTAATCATGAAACTCATGCCGGTATTCCCGTTTGTCCTTGATCAATCGGGACCTAATGAAACGAGGATTGTGAAATTCTATTCAATCTTCGGCAGACTTGGCTATACACAAGAGAGAATCGACAACGAACTTGAAAAGATGATGTTGCTGATGCAACACTTCGGAGCATAATGAACAGGATTATTCTTTATATCATACTTTGTTCAATCACTTGCGTTTGCAGCCATGCTAATGTGAGAGTGCTATCTATCGGTGTATCGGAATATCCGGAATCCTCAGGCTGGAATCAGATCAACGCGCATAATGATGTTGAATTGATGTGCGGGATATTCCCTAATGCAATATTGTTGGAAAATGCTTCTGCCACTCGCGCCGGGATCGAAGCTCAATTAAAAGCAATGGCAAGCAACGCTGCCAAAGGAGACACTGTCATTGTTCACTTTTCAGGTCATGGTCAACAAATCATAACAACAAACTCCAAAGATGAGGCTGATAGAGTGGACGAAGCTATCGTCCCATTTGATGCCGCGAAAAGAAAAGCAGGGGGATACACAGGTCAGAATCATCTTACAGACGATGTGTTTGGCAAAGCCGTTGACAACATTCGTAGGGCGGTGGGGTCAGACGGTCTTGTGATAGCCATGATAGATGCCTGTCATAGTGACTCAATGGATAAAGATGCTGACCAATCCGGAGATATTTATCGAGGGACAGATGAGATATTTGGGTCGGAGAGTATGTCTGACACCGAAATTTCAAATCTCAGAGAGGCATATCATAACCAAGAAGAGACTTCATTGGCAAAATCTTCTGATATGAGCGATGTGATATATCTGAGTGCATGTAGAAGCGACCAACGCAACTATGAGGTTGTTGTCGGAGACAAGGGTTATGGCTCGCTTACCTATTACTTCTGTGCAGCGTATAGGAATAACGGCCTCTTCGACTTACCGGCTTTCTTAACGGCATTATACGATGGGATGAAAGGTGATAATACACTTCAATTCCACGGTCAACTTCCCTTTATTCGGAATACCATCGGCTGGGTAGCACCGCCACAAGTCATTTCCACACCTCCAGAGCCACCTACTGCACCTAGCGAAAGTTATGACTCATACAATCATACCGTTATCTGGGTTATTATAGCCATTGCCTTCACCGTACTCTTCATTGCATTATGGATAATGAGAATGAAAAAGAAATAGATTTCAAGCCATCAAACTGGCTCTATATATTCCTGTTCATATATTACTCGATATGGTTGCTTCAATCATACGGAGCCATATCTCATTACCTGACGTTCGGTTTTGATTCGTTTCTGAAGTATGGGCTGGTTGAGTGGCTATGCTTCGGACTATTCATTATAGCCGGAGTATATTCGTTTTATGCAGTAATCAAAACTTTACGAGGAGATAAAGATTGCATCACATCCTTGAAATGGTCGTTGATGTTGGTATTCATCTATACGTTGTTGGATCCCACAAGAGGTCAAATAGCAACTTACAACATAGCGACTTGGCTTGCTGTATTTCTGATCCGCCCTCTGTTTTATTTGGTTTTCTATCTGTATCTGTGTCTTGCAAAAGGTATAAAGCGAAGATTCCCTAAAGTAGAAAGAAAATTCGGGCCGTCCGGATGGATATGGGTTGGATTGATGATTGCATTTCTTTGCGTAGGAGTATATGCCGGGTGGCAACAGTACAATGTCAGCATGTATTGTAAGCCGGTAGATGTAGCAAGCCTAAACCTCAACAAAGGGGAAGTGAGCGATGGATATATTGTGTTTAAGTCTGACCGGAAATGGATAAAGTGGACGGAAAGCGCGGATACCCTATATATCGATGACAGGATTGAGACACTTCCGACTATAATGTCTGCCGACTCTATAAGTGAAATCTATATTGCTTCTGGCAGATGCGATATGGCAGATGCGAGGACATTCAATCAGGTTATTGTATCTTCGTGGAGTTCCTTATCCAAAGACCAACATTACAACTACGGCAAGATGAAGGAAGTGTCTTTTACAGACACAATCGTTTCCGGGAATAGAGTTATGTCAACGATTTACGAAACAACGATTGATTCCATCCCGGTATATTTCGATGTGGTAATGATTACAGAAGTGAAAAGTCCTAAATGTAGTGTGATTGTAAGAGCTGAAAAACAGCCGATAGGAGCTAACTGGGCTACCGACTTTGCAAAAGATATTCAGTTCGACTTACAGAATATCTCCAAGGGTAAGTATAATGAAAACGGCGGCAATACCAAGGATAAATATTCCCACCGGACTGCCAAGCGTAAGCAGCAGACCGAGACCAATATGTTTGCCTCCCTCTTTCATCGCGTCTGCCCACGTCATCTTATCCGTATAGTGACGTTGAAGAACCACGAAAGAAAAGTATACTATCGCAAGTGCGATTACGTATTTTACAACTTGTAGTGCGCTCATACAGAGTACAAAGTTATGAAAATTGTCGAAGATAATCAAAGGTCGGTTAAGAAGAAGCTACTTTTCAGTAGATTTTTCGGTGAATTGTACTACTTCTTTGCCCTACACCTATATGCAATCTTTACAATACTTGGCTGCGCCATAAGTATTGCGATACTTCTTTTCATTGCCGAACTGATCTTCCCCAAGGCTGTGCATATCTTCAATTACTCCATGACCGATAAGGTCTTCACTGAATTGGTGAATGACCGCAAATATCATGCAGCCATTGCTTTCATGGATACCAAGAAGGACTTGATTGAAAACTCAAAAGAGCCTTACACATTTCGTCAGGAACTCTCCGATTGCTATATTCATACAGGCGATTATCCAAAGGCTCTGGAACAATATCGACTTTTGCGAAAATGGTTTGAAGAAAAGGTCGTAAGTGATGCCCCCAAAGATTGGACTCCTGCACAGATTAAGCAATTCAAGAATTTCATCAACATCTGCTATCTTCAGGAGGAATTTCGCATTTATCTCAAGATGGGAGACATTGCCAGTGTCAAAAGGCATTATGGCCAGATGAAGAAACTCCACGAAACAACGGATTGGGAGCATCTGCTTGATTTCTTTGACGAGGAGGAGAGAGAAAAATTAAGTGGCGTTCTTGGTGGAAGAAATTTTGAAGATGGTTTCAAATATGAATTGACTCAAGGTAAATATCTTTCCAATCCAAATGAAGCTATTACTGAATTGGAAGATTATGCCATTGAGGTCGCCAATTCTGATAAGTTTAACCAACTGTACAAACTGAAACTGTTCAATGAGCTTATACGTATGCTGATTGAACAAGACCAACGGATTGCGGCTCGTCATTATTTGGAAATAGCATTGCAAATTGCCGACACTTTAGAATATAATTCCATAATTTATAGTAGACTTGGTGATCTGTCGGAATACTGTTATCAGTTGAATGATGTAGAGGATGGTCGCAGACTACTCAAAAAGTACCTACATTACATTGATGACACATACGACAAGAGCGATATTGAATATGCCGTAGCACATGCTATGGAGTTCAAGTATCTGGAATCAGACAAGGATTGGGATAAACTCACAGAAAGAGTTGTCGATGCAAGCAAGGCATTACGTGAGCAAATCACCAACAATTTCACTGGCATGACATCAGCTCAGCGAGAATATTTCATTGAGCAATTCAAACCATTGTTCTCATACACCAACCGTCTCATCGAGTTACATTCATCTGACAAACTTGCCGTAGCTTGCTTTGAGAATAATATGTTTTTACGCGGTCTTCTCCTCCGGTCTGAAACATCTGTTGCCAATGCCATAGCCGCGATGGGTAATAAAGAGTTGACCGAGAAGTATAACCGATATGTGCAGGCATCGCAAGAACTCGTTTCTCGACAGTATGTTTCTGGTCCCGGTAATTATTACGCAAAGAAGAAACTTGAAAGCGAGATAGCTTCATTGGAGACTGACATTGCCAATGCCAGCCGAGACTTTAGACGCGAGAATGAATCCTCCAACTTCTCAATCTCTCAGCTAAAAAAGAATCTTGACAAGAATGATGTTGCCATGGAAATTGTCGAGGGTGATAAAAGCGTATTTGCACTCATCTTGGATAAATCCGGCAAAATCATATATAAGCCTATCGCATCAAAGGAGCGTTTGGCCCAACTCACCAAGACTCGTGGAGCTATCTATGTAGACCAAGATGCCGTGAAGGAATTATTCGGTTCTATCACTCCTCTTATCTCCGAGCGGAACGTATATCTTACGACATCTGGCATATTCAATCAAATCTCACTCAGCGCATTACCTGTGGATGCAGATGGGCGTATCTTTACAGACATCACAAAAATACACGTTGTCGGTTCTCCTACTGATATTCCTGCTATCAAATCCGCTGAGAAGATGAACCTAATGGCTAAAAATTCCATACTATGGGGTGGAGTCGAATATGGTTCAACCGATTCCGTTTCTGCCGGAATATCGGAAACGAGGGGTATTATGCGTGGCGATGCGCTCGGCAAATTGCCTAATTCATTCAAGGAGGTCTGCGATATAGCACAACTGTTGAGAAACAACGGAATTCATCCAAAGGTTATTACAGGGGCATCAGCAACTGAAAAATCGTTCACTTCGCGCACCGGTAAGAAAGACTATATCCTCCATATATCCACTCATGGATTCTTCCATGATTCAGGGTCATTCACCAATCCGATGCAAAACTCCGGATTGCTATTTGCCAATTCTCAGAAATACTGGATGTCCGATAGCCTTACATCATCTATCAACGACGCAGATGGTATCCTTCGAGCAGATGAAATTGCAAATCTTGATTTGAACGGCTGTCGTCTCGTAGTCCTTTCAGCCTGTCAGACCGGACTTGGCGAATACAACTCCGAAGGTGTATATGGTCTGCAACGAGCCTTTAAGTTGGCAGGAGTACAGAGCGTCCTGATGAGTCTGTGGAGCGTCGATGACAAAGCCACCGCAGAACTTATGACCGAGTTTTACCGTGGCCTTATCGCAGGTAAAGAACCTGATGATGCCCTTGTCGCTGCACAACGCGCTCTCCGTGCCAAAGGCTACAGTCCCGACAAGTGGGCAGCTTTCGTCCTTCTTAATTAGTGACAAATCAACACAAGATACGACGAAAGTATAACTAATGGAGTCAATATCTGTGTGATATAATATCTTACAGAATGAAGTCGCAACGGCAGGTTCTTTGAATAGAAGTTGCTGATGAAATTTCCGAGGAAGAAAGCGATAAGTACTTGCCACCAGTGGTTTGCATATATAAATGCGACTATAGTCAGTCCGACAAAAGAGAATATGACAAGGACACTATAGAATGACAAGAATGTGCCACTACGCAACCCTTGTCGCTCGTAGTTCATCGGGAATATTCCCGGATCCGGAACCTCATAATGTGTTCTTCCTGTCATTGGGTCCATCACCATATTCTTTCTTGAAAAAGCGTGGGAGATAAGATTCGTCAGATTTATTACTAATGCAAAAGAGAGGCAATAAAGAATCATCCAAATAATTGTAAAGTCCATAGTAATCGTTAGCTGCGGTTCATCATTCTGAGCATTGAGTTAAAGGCGAGGCCGGTCTTCTCGGATATGGCGACCTGACGGCGACCGCCGAAACGAACAAGCTGGAAGTTATGCCACCAACTACCGCCTCGATGGTCTTTAGCACCATTACTCCAAGGCAGCGGCTTCTTGCAAAACTCGATGTTTGCGTCCAATAAAGGATATAATGTACTTGCCGTTGTCACGCGTCTCTTAACGCCCTCAAATACTTCCAACGCGCTCTTGTATTGTTGGGCTTGCATCAACGCACTCCCATATTCAATGGCAGTCATCGGATTACTCGAATCCTCATTATGCAACTGACGTGTAAACTCACACATCATCTTATCCATTTTATACCTCTTGCGGAACCTGACGTAACTAAACAGCCACATCACCGCCAGTATAGTGATTATGTATTTCATGCTCCAAGAGATTCTATAATTTTTAATTCACGTGGGTCTGCATAGCCATCGCATTTTGCCATGTCAACAAAGATTGCAATCGCGTCTGCTTTTTTCTGTTCATCGAATTTTTTAAAAATTACGATGATTTCGTTGAAATCAAATTCGTCCATCGAATCCATGTCGTCTTCGGTCATCCCAAAAGACGAAATTATATTATCGAGGAAATCGGTTTCATGAGGGTCTATTATGCCATCTGCCTCCATGATTGAAACCAGAATAGCAACAATTATTCGTTTTTCGTCTATGTTGTAATTAACCATTTTGTATTTTGTTACTGAAAAAATTGTGATACTTTGCATTACCCATATTGAGTATGAATAGATTCTCTCTTGCACGTGTTATACCAGTATATAGATGAGCCGGTATATTCTGTCGTGTTTTGATTATGTATTCATCCTCATTATTATTTTCGTCAGAATCTCTCTCTGATTGGATGATGAGTATTATAGTTTTGGACTCCCAACCCTTAAAGCTCTGGATTGTAGCAAATTTTATCATATCTACATCTGTAGTAAAATGTACCTTCGCAACTCGACGTATAGCTTTAAGATCAAGTTCAAGCTTAGATGGGCTTGAAGTACGGGTCTTGATTTGTTCATACTCTTCTTTTGATTCAAATGTTTTCATCGTTTGTGATGAATAATTTGATCGATAATGATGTTCTACTTCACGCAAAAGATTGATTGATTGACCTAACACCACCACATCTCTACGATTTAGATCATGCTGACGTATAATCCATTCGATGTTTCCCGCAAGGATGTCTGGACTTACTGAAGAATTGACTGCCCAATAACCCATCTTGTAATCAAATAAGTTGAGATTTTCTTCAACGGTTAAGGACTCAGTCGAGATATTATACTCAATTGCAAATCGAGATGAGAGATTCGCAATTTTTGGATTTAGCATTCTTTTGGATACACGTTGACTTACATTTCGCCAAGGATTATTTTGCCCAAAGCCGTAAACACGAGGCATCCGCGTAGTTGAGTCAACTTCGCGGCTATATATGTTTTGTTCGCCATCTCCAACAAGAATAATTCGACCTCTTTCTGATAAGAAATATTTTCTTAAAGTATCAAACCATGCCGGTATATAATCTTGTGCTTCATCCACTATGATCGTATCATATTGGTCATTGTTTTTCTTTATGGAATCAATATGATTATCAAAGAAATTGGGTGAATCAGAAGCCCCAAAAGGTATGTGGTTACCCGAATACCTTCTCGCCTTAGATATGAAGAACTGATGATAATTGATTATCTCAAAGGCATCCGTTGAAAAATCAGCAGGAACTTGATTAATACGCATCTTGATATATTGTATCAAAGCAATATTATAAGTTACAATGAGGACTTTAGTACCAGTTCTGATGTGTTCTTTTACTGCCTTGTGTGCTACAATTTGTGTCTTCCCGCACCCGGCTACGCCCTTAATCCTTAAACGTAAGGTGTCGTTTTCTACCAAGGCGTTCTGCCTATTAGTCAGACGCAATGTCAGATCTCCCTGTGCATAGGAGTGCCAAGTCCCGAGGATTACATCTTTAATCTCTTGATAAAAATCATTTCTAAAACCTTGGCAACGTATATCTCTTATCACAGCCAGACTATTGTGACTGAATAATTTAACAAGATATTGTGTCGGGTTTTGAGGTTGCCTTCCTATCCGCCCATTCTCTTCCCATCTGTTTAATATATCTCTATAATACTCATCACATTTCGTTTCGACTTCCTCTGGTGAGGCAGTTGAGAAATAGAGTCCTACTTTAATGGTATTGTAAGTAGATGGATTTATAATTGTGCCAATCTTTAGACTTTTTATATAAGTGTCAATCAAAGCTTGCTTAATAGCTTCTACTCTTTCGTACTCGGACTGAAATTGATTAATATCATGGCACACATTTACAATAACCACCCCTCTATCGAAATGTGTCATTAAAAAGTCCGGCCGCTCAATACCAAGTGTGGGGCGTAAGTATAATTCAAAAGAATTTTGGGCACATACAGTACAAAGATTATGATATGCTTGGATTACAGAGTCAGGAAGCACACCTTTGAGACATTCATCCCCACAATGATACTCATCTATATGACTTTGTTGAGACTGTTCAGCATACTGCGAATTTAAACGGTTGTTTTGGCCATGGATAAAACATTTCGTTTCAATACCAAATGGGTGATGTGTTCGTGATGTGTATGCACAAGGATATTTAGCAAATTCCGAGAAACACACAGGCTGACCAAGATAATTATGAAAATCTGAAATCCTCGAAATTCCACGTCCATATTGGGGTCCAACACAGATATAAATGTTTTTATCTGCAATTTTTGAGGTTGTTTGTGCTAACCACTTTAATCCAACTTCGCGTATGTCCAAGATGTTAGAACATATATGAATTGCTATCGGTGAAGAACTCGTTACGTCATCCCATTCCGGATGACCATTGGCTGGAATATATCGATTTATTTTACAGACTTCTGTGGCAGCATGAACGGCTTGACGCACCCACTGTTTGGCTCGATTCAAAGCAGCCTCAGAAGGCTCAACCAAAGTAACTCGATGAAGGCCATGTAACATCTCACGTTCATAAAGCATCTGGATAAATACTAAACTACCTATGCCTTGTCCACATCCCCAATCGAATATCTCAAATTGACGCATATGGCTAACCTCTCCACGATCGTTCCGAGATAAAACCAATTCCTCAAATGGGAAGTTTTGCATGGCCATACGGCATTTAACAACGTGCATTTCGCCATAAGCAGCGATATACGCATTGAGTTGATCATCCGAGTCCAATACTGCGTAACCGTGGTTCAAATAGTCCCAGGGATGATGCTTCCACTGTTGAGGAAGTGCAGTGTAGCAGGATTCTACAAGTCTATCAACATTCATATTCCGATGATTTTTTCTCCCGAGGGATTTTGTTTGTGACGCTTCCAGTTGGCGACGGCTGACTCTTTACTTGTATTGGCATAGCAATACTCGCAAAGGTGAGGACATGTGTTATATTGCCCGATGTCTTTGCTTACGATACAGCCGCAGAATTGACGTTGTCCGGAATCTTTATTGCTCTTTTTCTTGATGGCATAAGTAGTATCGTTCAGTTGGATTGCACCTTCAGGAATCGCAGGAGCGTCATCCAAGTCATCAAATAGCGATAATGGTTTAGGCTGCACATGCTGTATCTCTACTTTCAGGAAGTCCATCAATGCGTTATCTTTATAACCGAATCGTATCATCAGGTCATCATCTACACAACGATTGTGCTCGATGCCATATTGTTCAATATCAATCTTTTCTCCACAGGTAGCCAGTGTATAATTCCAACCACGATCGTGGTTCATGCGTGACAATCGAGAAGCGAACTCATTCATCTGAGCCTCATTCCACTCAATATAGTTTACACCGTTCTTTTCGAGATTAGCCTTGACCTTCCTGTAAGACGTTATGTCGGCATAGCTGAACACCATCTTCTCGGTATAACCCTTTAGCTTATCGCCTATATGCTCAACCTTCTTCAGAAGGTCATCCATACTGATTTTATCGGTGAGTATCATTGGGTCGAAACGCCAAATCACACGTCCTTTACCGAGTCGCTCAACAAGCCTCTTAAAAGTCTCTATACGCTGAGATAGCGGAGGTACACCTGTTTCAAGATCCTCTGACTCATAGTCATTCAACGTGTATTGAATGTAGCATTCGATATTCCTTTCTTGAAGTACATTGATGTGATCAAGAAGGGGACGAGGATTTTTCGACCAGAACACAATGAATCGGGTATTCTGATATGATATATACGAAGGAACTCCGTTGAATGGATTCGTCCATACAGAATACCCGCGTTTCAATCGCTCGAAAAACCAATCGGCATAAAATGCCGGAATGTCAGTTGAACGACTGGCAGATACGATGACCGGCGCAGTTGCATCTACAATTGCACCGTTGTCGGTTGTTATTTTGATTTTATTATTGGTAGCCATAATATTCTTTTATTCCCACTCATCTGATTCGTTATCAGTTGAGGCAAGTGTCGGATCATTTGGAGTTACTGGAGTTGGATTGTCAACTACCGCAGTTGTGATACAATCCAATAGTTTATCCAGATCCGTTACGTTATAAACCTTACTTATATCGCTGGTAAATTTGACAAGCGAAGGAATATCTGCTTCTTCACCCAAGCCTATAGCGAACTTATCAGCATTCCCAAAGACAATCAAATCTTCCAAATTCCTTAAACCTTCATCATAGTCATCAGTCGGACATCCATCTGAAATAAGGATGATTTTCAACACGTCAGACATCCTATTAGTCTGAAGGAATTGTGCAAGAGATGTACAAGCTTCGCCTAAAGAAGTCATTCCGGTGCAGAATGGCTCCTCCCATTGGAAGCTCTCAATGGGAATCGGTTTTTCCATATACCATCTGACTTCCCGCGAGAATAGTTGCACCAATATTCTCACCGGACCATTGTCGCAGCTGTAGTCAAGAAGAGTCTCTTTAAGATTATCAAGAGCATCTGTCACAGCGGCGATTTTATGACCGTTCATGCTGCCGGATATGTCAATCATCAAGATTATGTCCATACCTTTCAAATGAATCTAAATACCCTTGCAAAGATCAAAAGAATGGGGAGAGCCAGTATTAAAAAGCCAATTATCGTGAGATTGCGGGTGCTGCTATTTTGCGACTTTATTTCATCTATTTGTCCTTGAAGAGCCTTTCCCATTGACTCGATATTTGAAATGGTTTTAGCTTGGTTTGCGGCAATATTATCCTCAAGCTTTTCTATTCTCTTCTTGGTTGCATCGTGGCTACCTTTCAGGTCTGACTTAGCTTTCTGATATGCAGAGTCAATGTCAGATTTTATTTCCCCCTTGGCACCATCAATATGATTCGCCAATCCATCAATCAATGGTTTAAGTGCAGGGAGAAGCTCATCGATTTTATGAGTGATAGACTGTTCAAGACCCGCAACAGTACTTTTGAAAAGTTCGTTCTGCTTTTCGAGGTTATCTATCTGGCTTTTCAGGTTTTGATTCAGCAACTCATACTTACCGATGTGTTCATTTACACTGGTAGATAAGCTACCAAGTTGAGCAGATAAGCTTTTTTCAAAACTTTCAGATAAGCCTGATACCTGTTTCTTGAAACTTTCAATCTCGTGATCAAACGATTTGATTGTGGCTTCGATAGATGCCATAAACCGAGAGTTCGTCTGTTGAAACAATGCGTCAAGATTCTCATCAGTCTTGACAGTATTTTCATCGATACGTTGAATCGCATTGTCGGTAGCGACCTGCAATTCATTTTGAACCGATGCAAGAGCAGCTTTCAGGGAATCTACGACATTGGAAGATTCGGCCGATATAGAATCAGCCTTTGCGTTCAGCTGCTTCAAGATGTCTTTTGTTGCGGTCTCGACATCGGAGGAAATCGATGCTTGATACCCATCAATCTCCTTAACGAGAGATGCGAAAACTTCTAATATCTTAGTGATATTGGTGGAAGTATCAGCAAGCTGCTGTCGTACTTTATCATACGCGGCAACATTATTCTGCACTTGTTGACGTGCAGTTTCAATGGCAGAGAGATTGTCTCTAAGAGATGCCAAAGATGAGAGTATTTGTTGGGTATCCATTATGCAGTGTAATTATTTTTAAAGTCTGTGAGCCAATCTCCGTTGTCATCAAGTTCAGCCAAGAGTTGAAGCTCTTTGAGATGGCGTATTTCTTTTTGAGAAGCAGCATTTCTATGGTTAATCGTGAACTCTTTGTAGAATCGATCAATCATGGAATAAAAATATTCTCTATCATGCGTTTCCTCTTTGAATATTCTGTATGCTTCCACAAAACTCTCTTCAATTTCATGGAGCATATTCTTGTCATTAGGCTGTCTCATGATTGTCAGGCAGAAGACATTGAGAAGTGACAGTACCGGATTTGTGTCAGTCTCACTCCGCCTGATTAGTCTGACAGCACCACGAAGATGCTTGATATTGTCTTTCGGAGAGCCAGACGCACCAATTACGTCATTATCAATGACTCGCATATACTTGAAAAGTATATCAAAGTCTCGATGTTTATCTTCTACTACATCATCGTAGAGTGAGAACGGCTCATCGTTTTCGGTTCTATATCCGGCGCGAGCGAACTTGGAATTGAAATAAAAGAATATCTCATCCTTAAGATCTTCATTTATCTCCTTCCAATCTTTAGTTTCGTCAATACCGGTGAGACAGAAATTACGAATGTCATCAATAGCTCTCTTTCGTTTCATTACGACTTTGTCGTAAACGAACTCAGTAAGATAGCCAAGACACTTATGTATTTCATTCTGACCTTTACGAATGCTGGCTCGTTCAACCTCGTTTTCAGCTCGTTCTTCCGAGTAGTATCTCATTAAGAATGACTTCATTCTCAAATAGTAAGAGCCCGTTTTTTTGCGAGTAGTTACGATTCTAAAAGCATTACGATGATAATCTTGCGTAAAGTCGTCGATAAGGCCAATTACACACATTCGATAAATGGCCTTAGCAACATCTTGGTAAGAATCATCGTTATAAGGTATCCAAACAACAAGATCATAGCCTACCTTACAAGATAGCAATGCCTCCATAAATCCATTACCCGAATGCAGTGCGGCATCTTTATACTGAGCATCGTTTCCAAGGAAGAACGTTACAGGCTTAACACTAAGCAGTTCGTGCATTTTTTTCTTCTCTTCAAGTTCACCCTTGAAGTTGTTATTGAAGAAAAACATCACTGTGCCATAATCATAACTCTGGTATTCAATATTTTCCGTACCAAATCGAATACGATTATAGTTTAAGTAGGATTTCAGGTCTTTATAATACATCCACTTAAATCGATAATCCGGATGGACATGCCTTAACTGACAATTCTCATACTTCGAGCATCTGTAATCACAAGGCCAATTCCACATCATATTGATTGGATTACCGACCTCTTGACTCATCGATTTCGCCGTAGGACAAATAAGACGAACCATATCAACCAGCGGATTGCATACATCTATGAATTGTTCGTCAACACGTACACCAAAACCATTAAGAATGGTTTTTAAGTCTTCTTCTTTGAACCATTGACCTTTAATTAATGGAACTGGCTCTTGCATTATAGGGCATCGACGCGATATACGGACAAGCCTATAATTAGTCATAAGGATTATAGACAAAGCCATCTTTCGGTCTCGTCCGGCACGTCCGGCTTCCTGAACAAAGCTTTCCAAGGAACTGGAGTAATTCATGTTTATTGTAAACCTTACATTGGGTTTATCAATACCCATACCAAACGCTTTGGTTGCAACCATCAGCGGGAGCTTATTCTCTCTGAAGAGTCGCATATTCTCCATTGATTTGTTATCAGTTTCGCCGTGCTGCGGAGATCCGGAGAATGAACCAACGCTACAAATTTCTCCCAAGCTCTGGGAATTTACGTTGACACTCAATCCGGTAGAATTGACATGAGGACAAAATACTATACCTCCACTATCATACCGTTCACGATCCGAAAGAAAATCATCTTCCACATCAACGTAAAGCGATTTGGAATCGATGGACTCAAGTTCCTCACGCTCTTGAAATCTATCGACTATTCTCTGTATTGATTCCTCGGTCTGTAGTTCTCTCAGATATTCAGGAATCTTTGGTATCAAAGTTTTAAGATAATTACTTTTTACCCATGCTGAATCTTTTGAATTATTCAGTTTCACAGGCATTGGGTAATTATGTCTTAAAAGAACTCCGTGATCATCAAATTTTGCAGGAGCATATTCCAGATCAATACGCTCTATCTTATACTGCAATTCGAGTCGGTTGCTATTCTCATACCTGACTATGGTATCAGGGTCAAGTGTAAATGAACTATGTCCAGACAATTCGCGCTCAACATCTGACAATACGTCGAATGATGCGGTAGCGGTCAGACCAAAGAGAGAAATTTCACCTACTTTTGCCTTGACATAGCTGTATAGATTCCTCCCAAGATGAAGATAAGAGAATCTGAAATCCTGTCCCCATTCCGAAACGCAGTGCACTTCATCTATTACTCCGTATGAGAAATATACTCCCAGTTCATGCATATTCCTGAGTCTTTCTCGGAACTCATATATACACAATCGTTCAGGAGACATGAAGGCGAAAATCACTTCCGAAGACTCCATCATTGCCTCATGTACGACTCGTTCTTCGGGCAGAAGTTCGGAATTGATATATGTGCAAGCGTCAATACCGATTGCTCTCAACCCATCATATTGATCCTCTATCAAAGATTTCAACGGGTCAATAACGACTGTAACTCCGGGTTGAAGCATTGCAGCAAGCTGGTACGTTAATGACTTACCTCCACCTGTCGGCAAAAGTCCAATAACGCCTTTATTTTGCATTGCCCGATTAAGAATAGGTAACTGACCGGGGCGGAATGCAATTTTCCGGAATATAAGCGTAAGGAAATAATTCAGATGCTCAACATTTTCTACTATGTTATCGTATCCTCCGGATTGATTTAGTAGAGTAAGCGGCTTATATGTTATTCGGTCCGATGTATATATCTGTCGAGATGTAGTCTGTTCACAGGAGCGTATGTTGAAGTAACAATCGTTCTTCGCTTTAAATTCGGAGAACTGAACATGCTCGGCATCTGCCTTATCCTTAAAGCTGATGTCGATGACTAAATCAAACTCTTCTTCTTTATTGATTTTCTTGACAGACGATACGCACTTGTTACCCAGGTGTAAAGGGGAATCCTTATATAAGGAATTGATAATCGATAGATTAATCTTTGGGAATCTCCTTTCAGAATATTCTACAGTCAGTGCGCTTAGATGATTGAACATCTGCTCCAAATCAGCAAATGCCAAAGCAGCGCATGGATAATCAGACTCTTTGACTACGACATTCCATTTATTATCATCAAGAGACAATCGGCCAGTCAGAATCGCCTCTACAACTACCTTTTGGATTCTGGCAATGCCAATGGGAGTATATCGGAAAATCTCTTCGTTATCTTTTAATGTCTTATTGTTGACAACATCATAATTAATAGCACCATATCGCTCAGTTTCTGCCGTGGCACCAAAGGCATCGGCGAAACTTTTTTCTATAAGTGGACTACACTTGGTAGGGATACCTCTTGTGATGACATTGTTTAGTACTGCCATGACTGGATCGACATCGGAATAGACGCTTGCACCAATATCAAAAGGTGCCAGCACTTCAAATGCTCCATGGCTTTCAAATGAAATTACATTATCTGCTTTCCAATGAGCATCAAGCTTATATGACGCGAGAAACTCTTTTGGCGGAAAGAATGACAATGGAACGAGGAACGGCTTACCGTCCTCTCGAAGCATCTTAAATCCTTTGGTGACGCAACTGTACCATTTGCCATTGCTCAACTGCTTGTATTGAGGATATATATAATTTGAGAAAATATCCTCATTTGCTTTTGCGAAATAACGGCTGAATGCCTCTATTCTGTGATTTCCGTAATTCAACGGACCCACACAAACGAAGTAATGCCGATAACCGGTCTCCGCAATTATGTTTGCAAGTTTCTTTAGGTCGATTTCCGGGATATCAAGAATATTGGAGAAAAGATGGATACATATTGGTTCCTCAATATGCAGCTTTTCAAGTTCTCCTTTCGATGTCGGGTTAACCGATGGCAGATAAAGATTTTTTGTTTCAATCTCTACATTGCTGTCAACAGCCTGCCTGACATTGGATTTGGCTCGTTCCAATGCCACGCTCGATGGCTCAATAATCGTAATTTTCTGAAGTTTTGACAGATGATTGAAATCTCTGAGTTTTGATGCAAAATGTACACTGGCTATGCCTTGACCACAACCCCAATCAATTATTTCGATGTTAGAGTTGAGTTCTCTCCAAGGAAAAGACTCAAAGGCTTTTTCCAATTTGCCCTTGTGCATTTCTCCGTATGAAGCGATATAGCAACAAAGCTGTTCTTCATTAGTTAGCAAAGCGGTGCCATGTTTCAGACCAATGCATGACCATGGTTTTTCCCGATATTTCAAGGGCACATTGTTTCGTGACACTCGGATGATGTCATCAAGTGTCAAAATGTCAATTGCCTGTATGTCCTCAATATAGCCCATTTAGATGCTTTATTGGTTTAACAATATCGTTTGTTTCAGGCCTAAGCCAATTGAATTTAATACCTGCTGGATATTCTCAAAATCAATACCAGTATCTTGCGCAAGTCTTGAACCAAAGGAAACAGAATCAAAATTCCAGTTATCTGAATTAATTAGTCGTTCAAAAGATGCATCATTTTGAATCGTCTTAAAAATGAATTTAAATGCTCGATTTAGACTAAATCCATTATAGTCACTCAATATATTTATAATCCTTGAGCTCAACAATATATCTTTCCCAAATTTTGATATAGACTGATCTAATATCAATGCCATATCTCCCATACATTTTTTAAAGTCATCACCATCACAAGCATCCCATTCCGGGTATGACCAGGTTATACGGATTAAATCTTTAATCTTATCTATATTATGAACCTCAATGATGTGGCTATCGCGTTGTGTAAATGCACGTAACATTTCAGGATCACAATCTGACCCTATTGCAACTGCAATCTTATGACCATAATCGAAAGACTCAAGATTGAATAATCTTTTTAAATGAAAGTCCCAGACATCTACAGATGGAGAAGATGAGAACAGAACAAAAATAGGATCATAGTTTTGTGTTTTACAATTCTGTTTAATATCTTCAGTTAGATAATTGAAAGACCGCCCCCAATATAAATCCCCAGAAGCAGAAATATTCTGCCAAATGAAACCATTAGTATCACTTGAATATACAATCTGAGGATTATCATTTGCCTTTAATATCTTAAGGATTATATTTGCATCTGGATTTTCATCATTCAAATTTTTAATTAGGGGCAGAATATTTTCAATCGCATCATTGACAGACCCTATTCTAGAGCCTTCCATGTTCCGAGAGCAATCAACAATAAAATAGACAAATAAGTCTCGCCGAGGCATATTGAAATGATCCAGTATATTCATAATATTGAGTTATTATTCTGCTATCATTGAAAGAAGGTTCATGACAAACCATGGATCGAAGCCTTGCATGGTCAGTCGTTTTGCGTTTGCTCCATCACGATGGATCTCGATTCCGTCGCTATATGGTGTAGCACCAATTATTTTCTTATATGGGATCTTGATTCCTTTCATCATGGAATGAAAGATTAGATTCTTATTCGTTACGAAAAGAGTGCCTGTTCCAAGAGGTTGCATTATACTGTGTTCAACTGGATGTCCTTTACTACCTCCGGTTCGATAGTAAACACCTCGGCATATTCGGAATGACATACCTCGATTGCGCCCAACCCATTCACGCTGTATTTTCTCTTCATAGAGTGTAATCCCGTTAAACGACCAAAGCACACTCTCGTTTTTACCAAGAATTACCGGCATACTCATATCTCGAGGAGGCAAAATACCTCTCTCGAAATTTTTGAGAATGGCAGCTTGACCGAGTTTTTCAAGGTCAGATCCATTGAACTCCGCTGGAAGATTATTGACCGGCAGCGATAATGCTGAAATATAATCGTCAATTTTGTGTTGCTCAGAGTCTGTTAGCATTCCGTCAGCCAAGAAATTCTTTGCAGCTTTGTCAAGAACATAGAGATAAGCATTTCTCTCATTGCAAACATTCATAGGCAGCGTTGATGTCACACGTTGACATCTCTTTTGCGCAGCCGGAAGAGTCAGTTGGTCGGTGAAGTAATCGACCATGAAGCCTTTTATGAGTTTCTGAGAGAAGGAATCTACCGCACCGTTTCTATTGACATTGGCGTATGAAACACCTATAGCATTGATGAAGGAATCAACCAAAGACAACTGACTTGGCACGAATGGGCGACGAATAGAATCAGTATATGCACGTATAGCCTTATCTGCAATAGCCACTATGTCATTATCTGATAGAAATGATGAAGATTGTAGTCTATTCCGTTCATTTACAATATCAGACTGAGACTTATATCCGGCAAAGAAGGCAGTGCATACCTTCTCAAATTCAGATAAGGCAATATCATGCTTGTTCTCACACTCCTTGTGAGAGCGTGAGAACAAAACAGTTGATTGTCCGCAATACTTACATGTACCCATTGGTTAATTCTGATTATTCAAGTCCCGATCAAATGCCAGAATCGTTTGCACGTTTCCTGCAATCTTCTCAAGGGATTCTTCTACTCGTCTCAAATCATTTTCTGCATAAGTCAACTCAATACGCTGTTTCTCAAGCAACTCTCGTGAATCTTTTAATCGCTCGATTTTCTCTCTCAGAGTCGATTTTTTAGCTTCCAGTTCATTCGATTCCTGATGGAGTTTGGCAAGTTGCAATTGAGACATTAGCAATGCATTCTGTTTAACACGCTCTTTGTTGTTAAAGTATATACAAGCTACGGACATATCATCTTGACTCCCAAGCTTACTGATTACAGGCAAGTCTAACTTCAATGTGTTTTCAACTTGTGTATGACTTGATGTAGCGATTTCCTTATAGAGCCGTATATAGAAGTCAGTGAGCTTTTCACCATCTCCGTAGGTATCATCTATTCCATCAGAACCCAAGAAGACCGCCTCTGGAAACCTACCGTCTCCGCAATAGGCAAATCTGAACTCTGAAGCAGCATCACTATCGCAGATTGACGTTGTCTTATTGAGAAAACATTTGTCATCCCAGGGGATATACTGATTATCTTCCATTCCATGATCACCGTGATTAAAGAATACCATCTTACCGTCTCCGATTTGAAAAGCAAACCAATAATCATTTGTCATGACAAAGGCCATCAATGTGCAACCATATATCTTTTCCAACTTTCCATCATCGCTGCTGAGGCTATTAGAAAATTCATCAAGATATTTCTGCTCCACATGTTGTTGCTCCCACTCGGTTATACTACGAGTTTGAGCATCTTTCAGGATCTCAGAGTTCCACTGCCTAATTATACTTGAAACGAGCCATGATAACGAAGCATATACTTTATCATCAGACTTATCCGGATTGACTCCTATTTGGGTAAGTGCTTTCCCCTTGAATAGTTGGGTATTGGAGGTCTCCTTAACAAATTTAGCGATTGCTTTTTTTGCGCAACGGACTGCGAGTTCAGAACCTTTGTCACTTCTGAAGTAGCGTGCGCCGCCGTGGCCATCGCTTACTATAGCCACGGCAAACGCATCTTTTGATTCTGCCTGAGAGAAATCTTGACAAGGCTTGTTAGTCGTCTTGTGACTTTCTCCCTGACATGTATGTTTAAGAGAACTTACTCCTTTCATCTTGTGTTGTTTTAATCCCATTCATCGTAGGAGTCGCCACCCTGTTTAGGCTCGGCGGCAGTCTCGGCACCTGAAGTATTATCTACGATGTCTTTGATCTTCTCTTCTACGAGTTCCTGCTTTGTCTTCTCTGCTGATGTGGAACTTTGGCTACCAATCTGAGAGGATGTGAGTGCCATGAACTTAATCATGTCCTTCAGAGCTTCGATGTTGTGGACTTCCACAATTGATTCTTTTGATCCTGTGAACTGTTCAAGAACATTCACATCTGAATCAATGGAAATAGCCAGCTTGATTCCGCTTTTGAACCAGCTATTTTCCCATAACTTCTTTACACCTGCATCAAAGTTATCTGTGGGACCTCCATCAGAGAGCAAGATGAATGCAGGTGCAAAACATCCGCTCGGAGAAGACATATAGCCACCGTTACGTGAGAGCTTTTTGTTAAGTTCGAGACATGCCTCACCAAGAGAAGTCATACCAGCAGCCTGAACGGGTTGCCAGATGAACTCATGGGCAAGCTTAGGCTCATCATAGAGCCACTGTGTGCTGTTGGAGAATTCCAATGCAGCTACTCTAATTTCTGCATCGGTATTGTTGTCGGAAATCTCGGCAATCATAGGGAGAACATTCTCGATTGCGTCGTTGACACTTCCGATTTTGGAACCACCCATCGAACCTGATTTGTCGATGATGAAGAAGAGGGTCATTTGCCTGCGTGGAGGTCTTTCACTGTCAATTAATCCTGGCATGATTTTGTGATATTTTGGGTTTTAGATTATTGTTGCTTTATTTGTTGAGTCGAAGCTGACTTTTAGTCCTGCTTTGACTGGCATAGTTCCATTAGGCTCGATGCTCTTCAGTTTGCCACTTGGAGTTTCAACCGTCCATTTCTCAGATGTCATATTCTGAATTTGAATGGGATATTTGTCGCCTGGTACTGTTACGATACGAGCAGTAGGAACATTGTCATACCCGAGATAGAAAACGGTCCCCGGAGTAAGCCAAACCGTGCGATTCTGGAGCTGGATTCCGCCGGCGATCTGCATGGTGGTGCCGCAGTTCATACACTTTGGTGACTGAGGATCCGTAATGAAGGTTTCTTCCTTACATTTGGGACATACAACGAGCATGTCGCGCAGACTACGAATTACATTCTGCCATTTCTTCTCGATGCTACGCTTGTTGGGGTCTTTCAGTTTTTCCTGAGTGAACTCTTCGACAAACGCATTGCGGAGGATTGCCGGATATACAGGCCATCTGCGGATCACGTTGCGATGCACACCTCTTACGGGACGGTTGCTTGAATCCTTTTCATCGTAAATGAAGAGAATCTCGCTACCGTAGAATTTCTTCTCGTACTTTTCTGTCAGGCAAGGACATTGAAGTACTTTATCTCCCTCAAAGGGATGATTGCCATAGAAAAGCATGAAAAGAAGGACGGCAAGAGAGAAACGGTCGCTACCTTTATTGGGCATATTCTTTCCAAGCACAATCTCAGGAGCCATATAACGGGCTTTGCCGAGAATACCGGAAGCTTCACCTTCGGGCATGACATTGTCATTGTCGCAGATGAGCACATCTCCTGTCTCAGGATGGATAAAGAAGTTGCCATCATTGAGGTCTTGATAGCTGAAACCGCTAAGATGAAGGTTTTTGAAACCTTCGCAGATTTTCATGGCGGCATTGAGCAGAGCCTCGAAAGACTGGAATTGAACACGGGCAAGATAGAATTGTCCGAACTCATAATATCCTTCGGGACGCAATGGCATGATATAGCCATAGCTACCTTTCTCTTTCATGGTTACGTACTCAGGCCAAAGGAATGCGCCGGACGGTGCACCCTTCTTAACATTGGATTCGAGATTCTTGTAGAATCTATCGTCTGGAGCATTAAGATACCACTTGAGTGCCATCTTCTTTCCGAGAAGTTCTACAAGATAAACGATTCCTTGACCTCCACGCCCCAGTTCTTTTACCACTGTTGCCTGAAGGCCTCCAACGAGGTTGACTTTGTCGTTTGTCTTTAGTTCTTTCATTTATCTGAGGTCATTTATTTCATATATCAGTTAGGCGGCAAATGTAAACATTTTAATCACATTCCACCTCCGGACAGATTAAAGGTCTCTCCCGGAACTACACCGCTTGACGTTCCGCAGTTAGGACATGTAACCATTTCGCTGCCATCGTAGCAAACCACTTTTCCACATCTATTGCAGATGTAGAAACCTTTGGAGCCACAATATGGGCATCCATTGAAATCATCGTCATATACGATTGCACCTCTTACATGGGTCTTGTCATAACCTTCACGAGCGGCTTGCTCCTTACTCATTCTGAAAGCCCAACAGAATGCATAGGCGTTTCCACGCTTGTCAACAGTTATGCCGAACGGCTTACGCTCATTTTCGCACATGCCCATTATGGCGAATGCAGATTCACTCAGTTTTGCCATGTTCAGTAGTATTATCGGATTTCATATATATGACACGGAACTCACGGCATTTGCGACGGTCTTGACGACCGGAAGCGATAGAGTACGCATTGTACTTATCGTATATGTCAAGTCCTCGTCCGAGGTTGATGTTCCACCCGTCGTCAGTTGTTATCTGGCGGTCATGGAACTCTCGGAAGGAGTAGTCGAAGTCAATTCCGTATGTTGCCATATCATCTTTAATATCGTCAAGGCGGTCAATGAGAACGGGGAGTTTCTCGTCCTCTTCCCATGTAACCAACCTTACTTTAATATCCTCATCGGGACGATTGTCAACAAGCATAGTCAGAAATTCTATGAGATTTCTGAGCTGCCATGATGTTCTTACAAAAGGGTCTTCGATTGTAATCTCTTTTGACTTCGAGAGATAAGGCATGAAGAGTTTTTCAAACGTCACACCAGTTTGACCGAGACGGAATGATACTGCACCCTCGTGTTGAGTCTGTATTCGTTCTCTCTTCTTACGAGGTTTGTCATTGTTTGCCGGTTCTTCATCCTTAGAAGACTGCTCTTGTGGTGTCTCTGTCTCCTCAATATTCAATTCGGCTTTTAACGCCGCAGAAGCGTTTTGTGGCACAATCAATACATTGCTAACTTGCTCCAAGGTTTCGACGCTCACTTCTTCACCATCTTTAAGACGAATGTATTTGAAGATAGCAGGTTCAGCCTTGAATGTCTCGTCAACTGTATATAGTTGATCTTTTACACGTTTACGACTTTCCGCAGCAAAATCCACCAACTCGTATGCTTCTTCGTTGGTAACATTTCCATCAGGGTATAGAAGTTTCATCATGCCGGAGAAAGTCTTGCGGATTGCAAGATGGTCACGTTCAGACAGAGAGCCATCAAAAAGGGCATATTCCTTCAGCTTGTCAGTCCAGTCATGGTTTCTCAGTTCATGGAGCACAGCGGCGATGTAGTCTGTGATGAGACCATATCCCTTCGAGAAACTGTCCTTCTTAAGCATCCTGATTTCCCAACCGGGATTATACAGGTGGATGCGGTCAAGGAACGCACCCTTTATGAATGAAGTCGGTATGGATTCAAACAAATGAGAGTTCTTCAGCATATAAGGCACGGTATGCTTCGTATTGCCCACGAATACCATAGACGCAGATGCTTCATGAGTTCCTTTGCCTCGGTTGAAAGACTTATTGGCAAGGTAGTTCTGCATGGTATCAATGAGTACAGCATCTACGTTACGTCCTTTCTGCTGCTCGAACTCGTCCCATGCAACAACGTCCCAATATCCAACGAGACCCAATACCTCACGGTCTCCGACTATTCGCACGAATAGACGTGGACTGGTTACATCACCGCCGCTGACCAATACTCCGTATGGCGACAACTCCTGAAACACATGGCTTTTACCTGTACCTTTCGGACCGAGTTCCATGAAATTAAAGTTGTTTTCAATATGCGGCAGAAGTCGGGCCAATGTGATGAACTTCTCACGACGGTTCATCTTGTCGGGATTGAGTCCTACTGTATGAATCAGAAAGTCAATCCACTCGTCGGTGGTGAATTTCTTTCGCTGGTCTATATAATCCTGAAGGTCAATGTTCGAGATCTGAATCGGTTTCAGAGTCTGGATTTCCCATCTCACTTTTACATCCTCACCTTGTATATAGCCGATAGTGACTATACACCATACTCCGTTTCCTGAAAGAAGTTTGGGATTCTGGGTGACGTATTGGGAACCGATAGGCACCTTTGTAAGACCGAGGTTAGCGAATGAGGCTTGATATTCATCGGCTCTCTCATTGAGAGTCACATTGACCTTATCAATGATTCTGAATTTACCTTTCTCTCTGATTTTACCTTTAATCTGCTCGGCATCCGCACGGTTCACATAATTGTTGCGGATAACAGTCTTGACTTTCTCAATACCTTCCTCGATGATTTGCTCATCATCGCTTGCACAGTATTGGCCGAGAAGGTATTCCAGTACGTATGTAGGCACAGGCAGACCTCCCTTGACCAAAAACGCAAGGTCTTTACGAACTACTTTCCCAAGGAACGAGTCCATAATCTTCTGTTGTAAGTTTTTTTCTGCCATGATTTAGAAATCTTGTTCTATGATTGTGTTGTTCTTTACTGTTTCCTTAATCAGCGGATTTATAGTGTCATCAACATCATAAATCCGGAGTTGCAACAAACCACCGCTTACACTCTCCGATAACCTTAAACAGACATCGTATGTGCGTTTGGATATGTTGTTGGCATCGGTGCTGTCGAGTGTCACGAGCACTTCATCAGCGACCTGACGGTCACCTTCATAAAGTCGGCATGTGACAGTTCGCGAAACAACGTCAAGCGATACCGCCTCCTTCTGGATTATCTGGAATCTTAGCTGACTCGATACCAGTGATAGATTGGAAGTCTTGAGCATAACATTCACCTTCTGCTTGGATTGAGTTTCACGACGGTTGCTCATTATGACCGGAACCAACATTTCCTGCAATGAAGCACCACCATGAGTAAAGACATATCCACCGGGGGCACCAAATCTGTTAGTTCCAGACGGAGTAGCGATGTATGTCGGTTCAGATGTCTCAATCTCCTCAGAATCCGCCATATTGAATTTAACGACACCTTCGATATTATCCGCATTATGAGTCAGATAGTATCTACTTGAAGATTCGATAGCGTCTTCCTTGATGGAGATTTTGTCTTTATCCTCAAATTTCAAGTCATTGAAGATGAATCCATGATCAGAAGTGATGATGACGTTATAGCAATTCAGCGTCATGTGGAGGCTATAGACAAACTTTGTCAATTCTTCAATTGCCTTGCGACAGTTGTTTACTACGTCCTCGGCAGTCTGGCCATGAGAGTTATTGTCAATCCTATCATGAAGTACATACACAAGTTGACGCTTGAAGAGCTCGCGATGAGACTGAATTTGACTTGACACATCTTTGAAATTCACGCAAATTGCATCATTACGGTATTTCTGAAGTTGATCAGTACGAGATCCCGTGGTTGATAGAACCTTTCCGTCGACTTCCATCTTGTCGCCTTTCAGTTCCAATCCCTGATGGGGGAACAAAGCCGGTTTGCAGAATTTCGTTTCTGAGGGGAGCAATGACAGCATCGGAGCAATACTGATGGTGTGTTTCTCCTTTCCGAGTTTCTCAACTAACTCAGCTGCTGTATCATATCGAAGCGCATCACTTATAATCACCACCCATCGTTTGGTCGGATCGAAAACATCGGAAAAGAAATTATTCTGTCTGGGAAACTCGACTTTCTTGAAATCGCTGCCGGTCTCTTTTATGCAATCGAGCCATTCTATATTCAGCAGGTTACAGACTTCAGTATACTTTGAATCAACGTATTTCTTGAACTGTCTGACGGTTTCTGATAATTCAAGATTGAGAACCGGAAGACCATAATATTCTTCCACTGCAACTTGGTAGTTGCGGTCTACATTGACAAACGAATCAGTATAGAGCGTTACATATTCTTTCGGTGTGTCGAGTTTATATGTCTCTATCCTTGCTATAGCATCAAACATCAATGCAGCGGACTCAATGAATTTGATGAGAGGCATCATTCGGGAGTCAGCTCCAAGTCTCAAACTTAGACTTCTCATCCGATCAAGGACAGTCTCTGAATCAGAGTCCACTCCATTCTTGATGATGTCATTGACTATAGGCGAAGCCAATTCTTCCGTTATATAGAAGTATGGAGCATCTACTCCGTATAGCTTTATAAGTTCTGATTCTTTGATTGAGGATGCAAGTTCGCGCAATGCTTCTTTGAATTTTACGGAATAAGCGGCTTCTGTCTGACCTTTGTCGAAAATACGGTTTATCTGGTCGAGTGCAAGTCGACTCTGAATTTTCAGATGCTTGTAATCGTCTCCCGGCACTGTTGACAATGATTGGGCAATTGCGTTGTATTTCAGGCTACAAGCTATTTCGCCCATCTTCTCTTCTGTATTGGGATCGTATGACATTCCGAAGATACCATTCAACTTCTCATCAATCGTCTTCTGCAGATCGCGGTTTTGGGGTTTATGCAATCTTGTATAGAAATCAAGATTCTTCTTCGATTCTGACTTAAGTCCGAGAATTATCATCTTGATGATTATGGTATCCCAGTCAAGCGGCTTTTTATCTCCGAGATACGATGACAATAATGCTCTTGCTCCAAGATCAGTATTGAAACTCTCGGCATTGAGCGAACCTGACAGCATGGTGGTAAGCTTTGTCGAAGAGAGTTCATCAATATGATTCTTTATGAAGATTGAATGAGTTTGCGGGAGCCCATAACGTTGCATGAACTCCGCATATCCCTCATCCTTGAACTCCATATTCGTTTCAAGCACGTCAAGCAACGGGAAATTAAGACGTTTTTCCTCTGTATCAGGACGCAATTCCCAAGGAAATAGCAGCACTACCTTCTTGGCATTCCAATCTCGATTTATGTGGAGTTTTAGGTTGAACCACTTTCCATCAAAGGTATGATAGATGTATTCATCTCCCCAAGAGGCATCTTGAAGCTCCGCTTCAAAACCGCCCATCTTGTCGAAGACAAACAACACCCTCAGTTGAGGATTACGCTCGAAGTAATTATATATTCGTTTCTGTATCATGACTCACAAATCATTTAATTTTGCCACAATTCTCGGAACACAAATTCAGGAAGTATATAAAACTTTTCATCACAAATTATGAATAATCCTGAAGACTCTGGATAATCATATACATATTGGACGCCTTTGTTGCGTTTGCAAAATAGACGATTAACTTTCTCTGTGTTATCAAAATCAATATTACTTATTCGAGAATTGTTCTTAACATTTTGATTTTCAATAAATCGGTCTTTCCCTAAGCAATTAAAGTCATAAAAACAATTAAGTGAAAGCCTCATAATAGTATCCTTGTTGTCGCACTTAATATAACTTAATTTAGTAGATGACAAAAAATTAATTTTTATTAGTTATATGATTGATTTTTAATTAGTTATTACTTGTAAAAGTCCCTGAAAATTAGTAACTTTAAAGAAAAGTTTG
>OGXW01000524.1_pt1 | contig 28986 bp, 36 predicted proteins | sample 1576341 | NCBI WGS metagenome assembly OGXW01 (sample SAMEA3541592, study PRJEB24748) | human gut metagenome | biome: human gut; feature: human-associated habitat; material: faeces | place: China | collected 2012
GTGGTATTGCTTCTTCTCAGTGTCATCCACGCATCTACTTGGATTGCGGACGGCAGGGCGATTCTCATGACGGTGTTCCTGTCCGCCATCACGCCTGCCTGTGCGACTGTTACCTCGATGGCGCAGCTATACAACCGGGATGCGGCGCATTCGAGTGCCCTGTATGTACTCAGCACATTGCTCTCCATCATCACGATGCCTATCATGATAGGTCTGTTTGAGATGTTGGCTTGATAGGTTTCTATAGCAACAAGAAAAGCGCCCACTTTTTAGCGGGCGCTCTTTTTGTACCAGTTAGGCTTTTGCCGAAACGGGAAACTTTCTTTACTTTTTTGCTGAAAATTTCCGAAAAGAAATCTTAGTCGATGCCAAGTACCATCTTCAGGTTACCGTTAAAGGAATCCGCAATACTGTGTACGGTACGATACTGACCCGTATACCTCATGCATTGCTCATGCGTCAGTACGGGTTTCTCATACTCGATACGGTCGATGCGGATATCCACGGTCCGCTTATTGTTGCAGTAGTCGTCGGGGCTATCTGTCAGGATATAGGGCCCGTAGATAACAGTGCCATAGGCATAAACGCCGCTCTCATGCGCCGGGTCCTGCTTGCCCACGTGCAGCATCACGATGTCTCCAATCTGCATGTCACGGGTAGCAAGGAACGGCTCCACATGCCCGGGTCCTTTGACCTTTTCGAACAGGTTCCATTGGCGAAGATTGATGGGTTCAATATAAAATGTCACTTTGGCACCTCTGATGCGTCAGTTGTTTTCGAGTACCCACTTCACATACTTTCTGGCAATGCTCAGCGGGTGGTCGGGGAATTTCTCATCGAAAATATCGCGTTCCGAGAAGTTCATGAGGAAGCCTTCCCTGTATTCGGCATCATAGGGGTCTTCAAAGAACATCTTCATGATTTCCTTTGTAGTGAAATGCTTTTCGGGGTATTTCTCTTTTATGGCGTTCTGGAACATTGCAAATCCGAAGCTATCCCGCGCCCCGGTCATGCCTTCTTCGGTAAAGCTGCCGTTGACGAAGTAGTCATCCTCGCCGACATTCACATTCAGGTTCAAGAGATACGATACCTCCGGTTTCGGCAGGCCCTGCACCGTCTCCTGAATTTTCCGGATGGCGTAAATGTACTTGTGCCCCTTCGCGGTCAACCCGTTCTTGCATTCCAAAAGGCCCATATTCTCCATCAGGGACAAACGCACATCTTTGACGGTGTCCTCAACGGAATCGTAGTCCATTGCTTCTTCCGGTGCCACAATCCAGGCAAAAATCAGGCCGAAGCACTCGTCATTACGAATACCGCATCCGACATTGGGTTTCGGAACCGTATCGGGCAGAGGCTTGTTGAGGTCACCGTATTCGTCCGGTTTTACCTTGAGTTCAAATGCTTTGAAATTCTGTCCAGACATTTCCTGTACCTCCTGCCTCAATTACTGTAGGTGCATTTTTTGGGCCTCAGTCGATTTCGCCAATTTCGCGCAGCGTATCCTCTGCGTCACCGAAAATTTTATCGTAGTCGTCAGGATATGTCAATGTCCCCAAAACATCTCCGGTCTTCTCGTCTACATAATTGATGGTGACTTTCGGCTTCTCGATGCCATTCATGGCCTGATACCCTTCTGCGCTGATGCCGAACAGCATCGCCTCCGTCGTATAGGGCGATTCATAGTCGTCGGCATCCATGTTCACGGTAAAGACCGTCATGTCATCATTGTAGGTATAGTCGCTGAAATCCGATTCATCGCCATCGTCGAAGTAATCGTCAAATGTCTCGTCGATGGATGCTTTGAGGTCGTCGAGCGACTTTTTGTGCGCCTCTCTCGTCATCGTCGCAATGACAGACCCGTCGGCGCTGGGTTTTGCTTCCAAAACGCCCTCTCTGTCGAGCAGTGCCTTGCAGAATTCCTTTGCCGCTTTCATCCTCTCCTCATCCGTGCCATCGCTCATCACGCCCGGAATCATGTACTCGGGATAGGTTATGGTTACGGTCTCGTTGCCTGCTTCGGCAGTCGCTGTGCTCTTGTCGGTGGCAGAAGATGCCGTTGCGTTCGTATTAGCCGTAGTGCCGCAGGCTGTGATAGATACAGCCAATGCCGCTGCCATCATAAGGCTTGTCAGTTTCTTCATTGTGTTCCCCTCGATTTCCTTTTAGAAATGTTCCGACACAATACCGTCCAGTTCTTTCCTGATTTCAGCAAATGACTGATACAGGTCCAGTGTTCGGACGGTTATCTTTTTACCGGACATCTGATATTTTCCGTCTGGCTGCATCTCGTCCTTTGTTTTGGCGAATTCCTCTTTGTTTATCATGGCAAGCCACTTTCTTTCCTTGCTAAATTCAGCCGACTTTATCGCATTGTATATATAAAAATATTGTATATTCTTCTGCGACAAAATGCAATCTGTCTTTACTCGAAATGGCTATTTTTTCAGCTTGCACAAAGCCAAGATGCAATGTTTGGTAACTTCGCGTATTGACAGCGCCTGAGGTAGACATAGCAGTGTTCATTGTATGTCGCCTGATTTCCCGGAAAATGCATTATCCGGCTTCTTAACTTATTTTTTGTATCCTAACTTTGTTTGAGTTAAGATGCAGAAACCAAGTTAAAATAAGCAAAGAACCTTAACTGCCAAAATATTTTCAGATAATCTACCGGTTTTCGCTGAAAGTCCAAATTATGGGACATGCCAAAGAGTATAATAAAGACAGGCTAGAAAGCAAAGAGCCTCCAAGCCTGTCCGAAAACCACTATCTTACTCATTATCGCCGTTTTCATCGTCTGTTGCAAGGTATGCCGGGCAAGACTGCCGCAGTCAGAGCCATACGGACGAATGTCAGAACGGAACACAAAAAATAAACCACTCTCTCGAAAGGAGCGCTTATCATGAACATCCCTCAAATTCCTACCGGACGCAACAGCTACTATGACCTTGGTCCCACAAAACAGTTCGATGTCGAAACCATCCGCGAGGCTCTGCGCCTGTACGAGGATAATCTGGCTGAGAAGTTTGAGACCGCAAAACCCAACAGCATGGAGCGCCTCGAGATGGGCGCGAAAAAGGTATCTGCGCAGACCCTCATCGCAAGACTTAGCAGACGCCTTCCCCTGTACACAGATTGAAAGGATTCTAATACAGATATGACCAATACCGAAATTATCGCTACTATGAGCCGCTGTGTATGCGGCACTCGTATCCAGTGGACCCAAAACCCTGACAACAGCAAGCATCGCGGCGTAGTGGATGAGTTCCACCCGGAAAACGGTGCCGAGGACGCATATCTCGCCGTCATCGAGCCGGGACGGTATATCCCGGTTCTTGGTACCAGCGAAATACAAAAAATATCGATTTTGTAGGACAGTCATCCTGATGCCTAACTACATTCAGAAAAACCCCGAAATGGTCCGTATTGCCGATGCTTTCTCCGGGTACATCCACCGGCATCCCAGCTTAGACCTTGTCTGGTCCGAAAAGCTTGGCTATATATTGTTGAGTATCGACACAGTACAGGATTGCCTATATAGCACATGTATCTATACTGAAGCACAGAAGCTTGCTCGCCGTTTGTTTGAAGAGGTAGTCACCGATGTCGTAATAGAATGCGAGGATTGCGACGATGTTTCCAGTATGGACGATGAAGACCGAAAAGAAGTACAGCAGAGGTGGACTCCGTTCTTGGATATGCTGCCGGAGTACAAGGGCGTTTGCGAGGATATTCTTGCAGGAAACAAGGACAAATATAGCGAATGAGGTAGTGTACTATGGCGAACGATTACGGCTATTTTGGCAGCGGCAGCACCGGCTATGCGCACTACAAGCAATCGTTTGACCGTAACTTTGTCGGCTCCGGTGGCGGGGGTGAGCATCGTAATAATAATGGCGGCAATGGTTCTGGCTGCGGGCCTCTGTTGCTTATCATTGTTGTTGCTGTAGTCGCTGCGCTTGTGCTGTTGGCAATGTAATTCTTAACAAGCGGCGTATGCTGCCAATAAAAAATATGGCCATCGCTTGCGGTGCTCCTCTTTTTGCTTGCTTTTTGTCCTGTCTCGTGGTAAAATAATGTTGAAAGTGAATTCAATGAATTACAATTCAACAAAATTGGAGGTGCAATAATGTTTATTGGTCGCGAGAAAGAGCTCACCCTTTTGCAGCAGGACTATATCGGAAAGGCAGTAATGGTTTACGGCAAGCGCCGGGTCGGTAAGACCACACTCATCCAAAAAGCGCTTGAGAACTGTCAGTATCAGACAGTATACTATGAGTGCTCAAAAGGCGCAATGCAAGATAATATTGACGGCCTTGTACGGGAATTGGTCCGAGTCAAAATACTGCCTGTTCCTTTGAACTTCAGCACCTTGCAAGATGTGTTTATTTATCTTAACGCCCTGCCCCAAAAAATAGTGGTAGTTATTGACGAATACCCCTATCTCAAAAAGGCGACTGACTCTGCAACGGTTGACTCCCTTTTCCAGAATATCATCGACAACAGACTCTCGAATATCGAGCTTATCCTTTCTGGCTCTCACATCGGGATGATGAAGGACCTCTTGCAGGAAAGGAACGCTCTGTATGGACGCTTTGCAGTCACCATTAAACTCAACGAACTGAATTATCTGGACGCAGCAAGATTCTATCCTGACAGGACCCCTTACGATAAGGTGGCGCACTATGCTGTCTTTGGAGGGTCTCCTTTCGTGAATCAGGCACTGAACCCTGCGGCCACGCTGCGTGAGAATGTCATTAGCACGATTCTGAATCCCGTGAGCGCTGTGTATCTCTACGCCAGTCAGTTGTTGTTGTCAGACTACTCCGTCAAAATCAACGCAGAGCGCATCTTCTCGGTCATCGGGAACGGTAAGAAGCGCTATACAGAGATTGAGGATAAATTGGATGTGAAGAAGACCGGCAACCTCTCAAAACAGATTAAATCCTTGACAGAGCTTGAAATCGTCTCACGCAATAGCCCTATCAATAAGATTGGCGATAATAAAAAGGCTACCTTCGAAATCAATGATAACCTGCTGCGGTTCTATTTTACCTTTATTTATAAAAATGCCAGCGCGTTACAAGTGCTAGGCGCAGAGGCTTTCTATGATGAGTATGTAGCCCCTACTCTGGCAGACTTTATCTCTCGCCGATTTGAGGGCATTTGCCGTGACTATTTCAGTTTACTGGTTCGTTCTGGCAAACTGAAAGGTGTCCGCAACATCGGCAGCTATTACTATGACGACCCCGTCCACCGCAAGAACGGTGAGTTCGATGTCGCTCTGGAGCTTGCAGACGGCTATGCAATTTATGAGGCAAAGTATTATGCCAAACCTATGACCCTCGATGAGATTCACCGTGAGGTTCAGCAGGTGGCGAACATCAAGGAACTGGCCGTCAAGCAGCTCGGTTTCATCGCCATCAATGGCTTTGTGGAGCAGGAAAAGCCCTATACCTATCTGGATGGCAATGACATTTTTGTGGGAATGTAGCCCGAAGCAAGCGGTTGACGCATCACCGCTGCAATTCAACCTGTTTTCGCACAAATCAAGGTCTTACTAAAGAGGTTCACCCATGGAAAAAGCCACATACAGCATATCTGCACTAAAGCAGTGCAAGGAACTCATCCGCAAAAGTCGGTGGAGTACACGGCTAAAGGACGAACACAATTCCCGATGTGCAGAGGTCAATGTCCTGTTCGCATCCTGCCAGAAGCTGCTCAACTATGTCATGTTCCAGCCGGACCTCTCCCCTGCCTACGACTATCAACAGATGGTTTCCTCGAAGGGATGCACGAAAAAGCAGCTGGACAATCAGCTGCGTGTATGCCGCTTGTTTGCTGAATCTCAGATTTCCCGCATCGAGGAAGCAATTCGGGACGGGTCCGTGAGCATCATCCCGTGAATCTCAACACCAAGGGAGACGCTTTTCGTGCCTCCCTTTTTTTGATGTTGCACCGTCAACGGGATGTCTGCTGCTTCATATTGCCAGATGCATAAATCGTCCAGAACGGAAAAAAGGACCCCTGCCACGAAAGCAGAGGTCCTCGCATTATCCAGCAATACTCCTTATTTTCTAGTTCTCGTTTCCAAGCCGTCCATATCGAGGTCTTTGTACCCAACGATATAATAGTTGCCATCGTCATCGCCTTCAACGCGGGAACGCACCCAGCAGGGTTTGCTGCAATTATCCGCCAGCAAAAACTCGATGTCAGAGCCAGAGGTATACTCATTGAAATCATCCTCATATCTGCCGCTGGTGTTCAGGTGCAACCGGCTCGTACCGGCAATCGGGCGTTGGAGGTAGTTCAGGTCGTCAACTGCCTTTAAGAGAAGCTTTGACGCGTTCGTGAACTCATTCCAGCACTGCATATCATCCGGGTCGTCCCTGTCGCAGTCGATATTTTCCAGCGTTTGATTATCATAGTAGCCGGATTGTACCAGCAGTCGCTTGACCTCGCCAAGGGCATCATCCATTCGTTTTTGATATTCACTGATGTCCATTGAAAATCCTCCTACATTTGGTTTAATTCGCCATCTGTTTTCATTGAATTCATTATACCATATTAGGAGTGTCATTGTCCTGACTTCCAAGAGAATATTTTTATCTGCGAGTTATAGCCGGTCGTATTGGAGGTGGTTTTGTACACTGCTCTTTTGGCGTTTGCTTTTTAGCATAGCTTAGCTTCGTCCAGAACGGAAAAAGGACCCCTGCCGTACTTGGCAGTGGTCCTTCCCTTTAGATTATCCCGATTTCATTGAGCAGCTTGACTTTATCTTCGCTCTGTCGGCCTTGGTGCAGCATGAGCGTCTGATTCCGAATCCACCAATGGGACTGCGAACCTGTCGGCAAAGTTATGGACGCTTCTTTAATCGGAAGTTCTCCGTGCTCATCAAGATAGGCTTTGATGGCATTGTAGTTTTCTCGCCAATTATCGGCGAGGCTCCCATAGACAATGCCGATATCTGCGAGCATCTTCGCCCTTTCTTCCGGCATCGTGCCATTGCGCATCTGTGTACGCCGATTGGCAATCCATTGCGCACTCTGTCCTCCGTCCGGCAACTCGAAAGAATTTTTATGAACAGGAAGCTGATTATGCTCTTCTACATACGCTTTTATGCACTCATAGTCACGCATCCAGTTCTGTTCCATAAGATTGCCTACAATACCGATAGCACTGAGAAGTTCTTCTTTATCGGCAGGCATTCCGGATTCTTTTAATACTTTGCGCTGCTGCTTAATCCAAGACTGTGTCTGCACACCATTGGGCATCGTTGTAGACTTCCCTCCCGTTGGGAGTGTACCGCTTTCATCCAAGCAACGCTTCACGAAATCATAGCACTCCTGCCATTCCTCCGCAGGGTCCTTAGATGCCTTACGGCTCGGCTTGGTACTGGTCTGAGCGGCTTTCTTCACCGCCACGCTCTTACTTTTAGACGATTTCGGTGCATCTGCTTCGGCAAGAATACCGATTTCGTTCAGAAGCTTTACTCTGTCTTCCGGGGCTGTTCCTGCTTTGAGAAATTTCTTCTGGTTTGTAATCCAATTACGAGATTGAATACCGCTTGGAAGCAGAATCGAAGCGTCCTGTACAGGCAGGTGATGATGTTCATTGAAGAACGCCTTTACCGTATTGTAGTTCGCATTCCAGCTGTTTTCAAGTTGCCCATATTCGATGCCGATTTCTTTCAGTAGGCTTACTCTCTCTGCGGACAGCGTGTTGTCCTTTAATTTCTTACGCTGCAGACCAATCCAAAAGTCGGACTGGCTTCCGGTACTCATCTGCTGAGAATTGACACCGACGGGCAGCTGCTTGTGCTGCTCGTAGTACGCCTTGACGAAATTATAGTTTTCCTGCCAGTCATCGTCCTTTTTAAACTGGCCGTAGATAATGCCGATTGAGGCAAGCATCTGCTGCTTGTCTTCATTCATCATCCCGTTTCGGATAGCGGCTTTCTGCGCAGCAATCCAGAATTCGCTGTTTACGCTAGTCGTCAAGGGAATAGAACTCTCACCAATAGGCAGGCTTCCGTTCCCATCCGCATAGACTTTGATGCCGTTGTAGTTCTGCAGCCAAGTCGCTTCTTTTGTATCCCAATCCCAGCGGCCTTCGCAACTCCAATCAAAGCCAAGGTTTTCGAGTTCTTTCTTCTTGCTTATGTAGGCATCCGATTTGTCTGTTGTCGGCCGATGATAAAGCCGCCACTGACGCTTGACCCATTCGTGGAGATTACCGCCCATCATGTCATTATAATCCTCCGGCACATCCAAGTTGCCGAATTTATTATAATATCTCTGCGCTCGATATGCGTAGCTATAGGATTTTCTGCCAACCTGCTTTTCCCAATCCATACCGATGTCATCCAACAGGTCATGGCGCTCCCAATCGAGGTCTGCCTCGCAGTTGGCTTCTTGATACAGACTCTTCTGCGCTATCAGCCAGTCACGCAGATACATATTCCCCGCCGTCAGGACATTCGGCGGCACATCGATATCGCCGTGCTCGTTGTAGTAAGCATAGGCATCGTTGTAGCGTTTCTCCCAGATATCTCGGTCCACGACTTCCCAGACCATACCGATTTTTTCAAGTGCCTCGATTTGTTCGGATTTGAGCGTTCCTTTTTTGTATTTTTTTCGTTGCTCACCAATCCAGTTGCCGAGCGCATATTGCTCGTTCTTGTACAGTCTTGGCACAAGCAGGTCTCCGTTGGCTGCTTGATACAGACGGCATTGCAGATACCATTCCTGCCATGGGTATCGGCTTTCGAGTTTCCAGACCATGCCGATTTTCTCAAGCATCATAATGCCCGTCTGAGTCAGCGCGACTTTAACACTCGGCTTTCCGTTATAAAATGCTCTCAACCGCTCAATCCACCGACCCAGTTTATGCCCTTCTCCATCTACATAACTGTGCGGCACGAGAAGGTCGCCGTGCTCTTCGTAGTATTTCTTGGCAATCTCGTACCAGTCTTCGAAGCTGAGTTGCTGGCGCTTGTTTTTCCCCATCTTTTTCATGTTGCTTCCTACAAAAACTTATGTTGGCGTTTACAAAAAAAGCCCGATGCCGAAGCACCGAGCTATATCAACTTATTGAAAGATTAAGAAGCCTTTTTAGTGGTGTAAGTGCTTGCGGAGCCATCATAAGTGCAAGTACGGCCGCTCTGCGTGATGACAACCTTTGTGACATGACCGTTTGCATCCCAAGCAACTGTGCCGGAAATACCGGTCTTCATGGTGTACGTGGGAGCCGCTTCTGTACCACCTTTGGTTGCCACTTCGGCCAAAACAGCAATCTCGCCGGGGACAACGCCATCAGTTTTAGTGGCGCTATCAAGCTTCAAATCTGCTTTAGAACCTTCCAGCTTGCCATCAGCAGCAGCACCGTATGCGGTAGAAACCTCAGTCTGTGCGGCCATAACAACCTGACGAGTGGTAGCAGTTACCTTCTCATCGTTTGCTTTGTCGATGTAACCGGTGAGTGCGGGAACCAGAAGCGCTGCCAGAATGGCAAGGATTACCAGCACGACGATAAGCTCGACCAGAGTGAAGCCGTGCTTGTCTTTCATTTTGCGAATCTTAGAAAGCATTATAATTCCTCCAATTTTTCTCGGCATTATTCTTACAACCAAATAATGTCATGTATTGAAATAATAATATCATACCAAAATCAATTCTGCAACAAAAAGCGACAATATTCGCAATAAATATATGTTACGAATGAGCAAGTCACACTGTTTTCGAGTAAATATCCAAAATCTGCTGTTCTTAGGGCAATATTAGCAAAAATCAGCGCAAACCCAATCGCGCTGTATCGCCATTTTTGTGTCAATGTAACATATCAATATCACACTAGCAAGATATATAAGTCTTCTCTAACACCGCACATATTTTGCGCATGGTTTTCCTAATCGAACACCAATTGTTGCATCATGTTACCATTGATTTTACGCCGATTTCTATAAAAAATCGCAACAAATCTATAGAAATCAAGCATTTCTCTCTGTATGTTCAATAGCAAGATATGTGTTTTTTGTGCATTTTTAGCTGTTCCCGAGTGTTTTATGCCCTAATAGGCTGTTCACATCAAAAGATGAGGCGTTGTACACAGTTAGTCGCCGCTCTAAAGCGTACTTCACGGTGAAAGCTGTGCCACCCGTGGGCTTGTTGCAGTAGCAGATGCAGTAGCGAGAGCCATCCACCAGATGTCGGTCTTTGGCAAGATATGCGCCCCTGCTTGGCTCCTTGGACACATAAACAATTTTATCCATCTGGCGGTCGAGGTTCTTGGCATGCAGCTGCTGTTCGGGTGTCCACTTGGCACGGTATCCCTCAAACGGCAGCACCTCGATAATCCGCATCCGGGAGTTTTCTTTTTTGAGTTCTAAGAGCAGGTCCGCCATCATGGTATCGAAGCCTAAAGCTCCGCCCACGCCAAAGTAGGTAACACCGCTCTGGATGAGCGGGATGAGTCGATGCCGGACCCGAATCAGTATCTTAGACTCCTCTCCGGGAGGGATAATCCTGTGCCCAGTGAAGCAGCAAGTCTTGTCTGTGTACTTACCCATTTGCCCACCCCGCTTTCAATTTTATCGTGTTGTATCATTTTTTAGTTAAATTATCTTGCCATGTCTAAATTGCTAAATTTCCCAAACAATATTGACGAATTTATATTGTTTGATATAATGAAAGCAGTGTGACAACCTATCCATATTGTAGTAAAATTGGTGTATGAAAATGAACAAGAAAACTTATCTGTATCATTTGACTGCTGCTGAGGAGTCCGTCCTCGATATCCTCTGGAACAGCAAAGACCCGCTCACCGGGCAGCAGATTGTCGAAGAAGCCAAGAAGGACGAAAGCAACTCTTGGCAGGAGCGCTCGATTTTTCTATTTCTCAATAGCCTCATGGACAAGAAGTTTATCGAGAGCGTCGGCTTCGTTCGTGCAGGCAAGACCTATGCGAGAACCTTCCAGCCGGTACTGTCTCGCCCCGAGTTCTATGCCCAGCTGGTGAATGCTGCTCTGACCGACAAGGAGCTTGTCGCTTTCAAGCGTGCTCTTAAAGCTCTCAACAAGACCGATGATGAGGCCGAGAACTAACCCGCTATCTTCCTCCTTCTAATTTCGCCGTGGTGTCTTCCCTGTTCTTTCAAGCGGGGTTTTCGTCCACGGCATTTTCTTTAGCTTCCACGAACCACTTCCCTATCTCGTAGTATAAGTAAGTGCTGCACCGGCCTATCTGGCAGGTATATCGAACTCCTACGCCGCCGGTCTTTGAGTATTTTCGAGGCAGTATCTCGGAGATATTCGTAATGTCGAACCGCTGCCCGGTATCCCAAACGACGGTTTGTGGTGTGAGCGTTCCGTCCGGCAGGAAGTCCGCGATGACTTCCACATATTTCTTAATTCGCTGTTCAGGCATAGATTATCAAATGCTCCCCTGCAAATACCCGTGCGGATGTATTGTATGGTCTCCCTTTGCGTCACAATGGGAAAGGAACCTGTCCTTGTACATCACGCAACGCTGTACGGAATAGTATCCGAATCGGTTTCGGACTCCATCGATAGCGGATTCGAGTTTTTCCATGGATTCCTGCTTTTCGGCAGAGTAATCGAAGGATATCTGGCTCGGCTCGGTATCGGGGCGTAAATCAATGGCTCTGACTCCAATCGAACGGAGATGCTCATTCCATCTATAGTTCTTCTTATATAATAGGTAGGCGGCTTGCGCTATCTCCCGCTCCTGCATCGTGGGTTGTCCGAGTTTCGTCTGCCGCTCGAACGCAAAGAGGCTCGAATCCCGAAGCGTCACCTCCACGCCCATGCACCGGAAATGGTTTTCCCGGAGCCGTGCCGCAACACTCTCAGAGAGCAGATAAAGGACTATCCAGACATCTTCATCCGTCATAAGGTCTCTCGGCGTTGTCCAGCTATTGCCGATACTCTTGATAGGCGCTACAACATCCTTGTACTCGTACTTGGCTACTGCGGAGGTATCCATGCCGTTGGCAAACTGCCAAATCATAATACCGACCTTGCCGAGCTTCTCCTGAATGAATCTCGGGTTTGACTGCGCCAAGTCCCCTATCGTATGCACGCCGTAGTTGGCGAGTTTTGCTGAGGTCTTGCTGCCAACATATAGCAGGTCCGAGGCAGGAAGCGGGAATACGATATCCTTGAAGTTTTCTCGGTCAATGACCGTAATGGCGTCCGGCTTCTTATAGTCTGAGCCGAGTTTTGCCAGCGTTTTGTTCCAGCTAACACCAATAGAACAGGTGATGCCGAGCTCATCCTTTATCGTATCAGAAATCTTCTTAGCTATCGTCAGACCGTCGCCGTACATCATCCGACTGCCGGTACAGTCAAGCCATGCTTCGTCCAGACCGAAAGGTTCGACCTGGTCCGTGAAGCGCAGGAATATCTCTCTGGTATACCCGCTGAACCTCGTATACAGGTCATAGTGTGCCGGTACAAAGATGATATCCCGACAATGCTGCTGTGCTTCCCAGAGCGGCATGCCGGTCTTTACACCCATACGCTTTGCCGGATAGGACGCTGTCAGAACGATACCGCTTCTTCTCTCCGGGTCTCCGCATACAGCAATCGGCTTTCCCTGCAATTTCGGGTGGTAGGCCATCTCACAGGAAGCGTAGAAGCAGTTCATATCGCAATGGAGTATCGTCCGCTCCTGTGCCATGGTCTTTTCCCTCCCGCCGCTCGTTTTACGCGATATTGTTGTATAGTGTTGCTTATTGGTTGTTTTTATTATATCATTTACAACCGACGGTTGCAATATAGATTGAAAATTTCTCCGGTTGTAGTCCGGTTTACGCTACTACAACCGCGAAATTCTTGACAAAAACAAAAGAGGCGTTCTCAATGACGCCTCTCCGTGCTATAATAGAAAGAAAACAGGAAGTGATAATATGCAAAACATTGAGGAACGCGCAGCAGCCGCGTATGAGTTGAAAGCCACCGGTAAGTGCAACTGCTCGCAGTCGGTTGTCAAAGTATTTCAGGACAAGCTGCCTGTTGGTGAGGATACCCTCATGAAGCTAACAGCAGGGTATGCTGCCGGTATGGGCTGCATGGAGAGCACCTGCGGCGCTCTTATTGGCGCTGTGATGGTGGCGGGTATACTGACCGATGGCAAAGCAACGCCTCGGATTTCTAAAGAACTCCTGCAGAAGTTTGAGGCAAAATGCGGCGTTACTATCTGCAAGGACTTGAAAGGCATCGGGACCGGCAAACCGCTCTGCCCTTGTCCTGAGTGTGTACGCAATGCGGTGCTTTCACTCGGCGAGGTTTTTCCGGACTAAGACAAACGGCAATTTTGAGAGTATTGGAGGGTATGAGGCATGACCATCGCAGAAATATTAGAGAAGATGATTTGCTTTTCTAACGGCAACATTCACGACATCGACCATCTTGTTCGTGTCTGGACATTCGCCAAGACTATCGGCGAACTCGAACATATCGATGCCGAGACACAGTATATACTGGAAGTCGCCGCCATCACGCATGACATTGCATGCCCTCTCTGCCGGAAGAAATACGGCAGCGCTGACGGCAAGCATCAGGAACTCGAAGGCGGGCCCTTGGTGCGGGAATTTCTGTATGATACTGGTCTGACTCCGGCACAGGTGGACCGCGTTGCGTATCTGGTCAGCCATCACCATACCCTGACAGATATTGACGGCATCGATTACCAAATCCTCGTCGAGGCCGATTACATCGTAAACGCCGCCGAGAGCGAGTACAGTAAGGAAAGCATCAAGGGATTCATCAACAAAGTCATGCAGACGAACAGCGGCTCGATGCTGGCGCGGCAGATTTTCTGTGTTTGATGAGCAAAAATCAGAGCAAAAAGGAGCGTTTAATGTTGGCAAAGAAGGTTCTTGTGGTTTCCACCAGCCTGCGCGGAAACAGCAATTCGGAGATTTTGGCAAAGGAATGCGAGCGCGGCGCGAAGGATGCGGGGCATGAGGTTGAGTTCGTGTCCCTGCGCGGCAAAGATATCCGGTTTTGCATCGGATGCATGACCTGCCAAAAAACCGGCCGTTGTGTATTGAAGGATGATGTAGCCGAAATCATGGCAAAGGTCAAGGAATCCGAGGCTGTTGTCTTTGCCACACCTATCTACTACTATGAAATGTGCGGGCAAATGAAAACGCTGCTCGACCGTCTGAATCCTCTGTACGAGTCCGACTACAAGTTCCGTGACATTTACATGCTCGCCACCGCCGCTGACGATGATGCGCACGCCATCGACAAGGCTTACAATGGTTTGCAGGGTTGGGTCGATTGTTTCGAGAAGGCCGAGCTCAAAGGCTATGTGTTCGGCAAAGGTATTGCTGAACCGGGAGATGCAAAGAATCACGCTGAGACTCTGCTGGATGCCTATAATCTCGGCAAATCCTTGTGAGGTACAGCGACGACCATGACGATACGATACGCTGTAACCGCTGATGTTCCGGCATTATCTGCTGTTGAGGCCGAGTGTTTTCCTCCTGCTGAGGCTGCTACTGCTGCTGAGTTTGCCGAGAGAGTTGCCTATTATGGCAATCATTTCTGGCTGATGTACGATGGCGACAAACTCATCTCCTTCGTGGACGGGTTCGTGACCGATGACGCTGACTTGACTGATGAGATGTACGAGAACGCCGCCATGCACAACGAAAGCGGTGCGTGGCAGATGATTTTCGGAGTCAATACACTTCCTGCATACCGCCAGCATGGGTATGCAGGCAAGCTGCTTCAAAAGGCTATAACCGATGCGAAAGAACAGGGTCGCAAAGGTCTTGTCCTGACCTGCAAGGACTGGCTTGTCCACTACTACGCCAAGTTCGGATTTGTGGACGAAGGCGTGACCGACAAGTCCACGCATGGGAATGTAGCGTGGCATCAGATGCGATTGACATTCTAATATTTTTCCAAGAAAAAGTCCCCCAGAGTAACTTACTCTGAGGGATTTACTAATATATGACGGTGCTCGCCATATCACTAATGGTTATTCTTTATTTGAAACAATTTGTTGTGTTAGGTCGTGATTCCTAATGAATTTTCATAAAAGAAATCTTTTGCATATACGTCAGTTCCATCGCCCAATGCATCTCTACTATTGCAATAGATAACATATCCCGCATAAACATTTTTGATGGCATCTGCGTACCTGACTTCGCTTCTTTTAAACGAATCAATCTTGCCGTCATCGCCACAATATATTCCGATATACCCATTACCGTTATCATATACGGTCCACATCACTGAGCCATTTTTGTCAATGTATGAGTAAAAATAGGCATCATTTGAGTCTGTGAGTCCTTTTTCTAGCGCAGGAACTTCCGAAAGGTGAACTATTTCAGCATAGCGTTCTTTTAGCTTGTCATCTAGTTTTCCGTTGCTCGTTCCCCATTCTCCGGTTTTTGAAGCAATCGTCAACGGCTTACCAATACTTTTTTGCCGTTGAAACGAATTATTGAGACCGTATATCGTAGACATCTCAGTCTGCACAGCCTGCGTCAACGCTCGCGTTTCTGCCACAACCTGACTCTTTCTGGCTTTGTCAATGTACCCGGTCAGTGCCGGAATCAGCAGTGCTGCAAGAATAGCCAGAATCACCAGTACAACAATGAGCTCGACAAGCGTGAACCCGCGTTTCAAATTTTTCCTCGTCATCGAATCGACATCCTTTCGGGGATATTTTGGTAATATTATAACATATCTCCGCGAATAAGTCTATTCACTTTTTTGAGTTGTGCCTTGTACAAATACACTTGGCAATTTTTGCGTGTGTACAGTATCAGCTCTTACTCGTTTTTATCGAATATATGCGAAATATTCAGTCAAGAACAAAACCGCTCTCTGAAAAAGCCCCGGAATTTGCTCCGAGGCTTTCGTCATTTCTCGATGACTACCACAATATCATAGCCGTGCTTTGGTTTAACCCTGCACGAGAGGTTTTCTCCATCCTCCGATTGCAAGGAGAATGTGTTTTTATTTTGCGTATCTTCCTGTACAAGTACAAGTGCCTTTCCGAGCCTCTTCTCATAGCAGCCCTGTACACCATCTTCGGCATGGTTTTTCTTGACCAGATATATTGTCCCTGGCGGGCAGGTGTTGTTGTATATTCTCTCTAAGCCGTTCGATACCAATGCGCAGTCCGTGGTATTAGAAGAAATGAGGATTTTTGCGATTTCGCCTTGAACGAACTCCGTACTCTCAAACCTGTCTTTTTCCGAAGCACCCTACCGCGATACAAGCTGCGCCCAGAACTGCAAGGATTACGCTCAGCCAGTACCCGCCGTACTCATTGTATGCCCTGCTATTGCGCCAGAAATAGTAGCTTAGTATGGCACAGATACAGACCACGCATATCATGTGGATTTGGCGGTCAATAATACAGAGGAGGATAAGCGGAACGTTGACACACTCCCACGATTAAAATCGTGGGATTCTACTTCAACGAGGTCGCTGGCTGACCCAGTCTTAAACCTCTCAGTAACGGAATGGTGCCCCATCCGCGCGGTGGTTATTACGCAGGGTAGCCCATATGGACTAATCCCATACGACATATATTGACAGCTGCATTGACGTCTCTTTCGTGGTGTGTGCCACAAGACGGACAATCCCATCGACGTTGCTTAAGAGTGAGTTCTCGGTAGATGTATCCGCAACGGCTGCAACATTTGCTGGACGGCGCAAAGCGGTCGATTTTCACGACCTCTGTGCCGCAATTGGATGCAGCCCATTCGAGGATTTGAACAAACTCACCAAACGCAATATCATTGATTTTGCGTCCCCAGAGCTTTTGCATACCTTTGAGATTTAAGTCTTCAATGCAGATGATAGCGTAATCCGCTATCAGTTGGTAAGCAAGCCTAAAGAACCAATCGGTGCGTTGATTGCAAATCTTTCGATAGATACGATTCAACTCCTTGATTGCTTTCTTACGGTTGTTGCTTCCCGGTTTACAGCGAGAAATGTGCCTTTGTACCCGTTGCAGCTCTTTCAGTGAGGCTTTATACCACTCAGGCGAATCTACCACGCTGCCGTCGTCCAAGTTGAGGAAGTGCTTTAAGCCAAAATCCATCCCGACAGCCTTACCTGCTCGCGGAAGAATTTCATTACACTCTTCTTGGGTAACGACAAAGATGTAGATATCACCTAAATTGTCACGTTTGACGGTTAAGGTTTTCACTTCGCCTTTCAGAGGGCGGGAATCGAAGTATCGATACTTCCTATCGTTGATAGCGATGCCACCTTTGCCGTCGAACTTGTAGCCAGCCTGTTTGAGCGTGAAACTTTTGTACATTTCGCGCTTTTTGAATTTCGGCGGTGACTTTTTAACGGGATGTTCCTTCTTTTTGTTGTCAAAATAGGCTTTGTAAGCGCGGTAGACGCGCTCCACTACATCCTGTACAGCCTGACTGCCGAGATTCCGCCAATGTGCCCACTTGCGGCGCTTTTTGATTTTCGCAATGTACATTTTGAGCTTTTTCTCGCTGAGGGTTTTGCCATAGACCAAATAGTACATACGTCGCATAGCGATGCAGAAGTTCCAAATCTCGGAGGCGGTTTCTATCTGCTGAACAAGATACTTATTCTTTTTGCTGTTGTACAGCTTATATTTATATGCTTTCATTACAAGGCGCATAGATAGAAGTCTCCTTTCGTTTGGAATCTACTATCCATGGTACGCCATTCGCAATTTATTGCAACAAAAAAGTGCTGCCCACTGCAAAAAAGGGCAGCACTTATCCGTTCTCAACGCCTTTCATCCCACGACTAAAGTCGTGGGTTTTCCCGGCCTGCTTTTATAAGCTTCCTCCTTCTCTTGCTGCTGTGCCACTACTCCGCCAGCTGAGTGCCAAGGTATACTGGTTCTTCCGTTCTGAACACACTATACTCTGCCGCGCATCCAACCCGGCCACTGAGCGTTCAGGGTTTTCCTTTTTCTCGCACAACGTTCGTGTGCCACATCAGCGTATCCTCGTCATCGTTCTCGCTGCCTGCATTGGCTTCTTCCTCCAATGCAGGCGCAAACGCCCAGAGGTTTGGCCAGTCGAGTATCGAGCGCAGGCGGTCGGATACGCTCTTTTCCTGCCAGCTGAAATCCGTGCAGAGCGTGCCCTCGTAATGGAAGCGTTCCCTCTTATCGTTGGTCAGAACGAGTTCCCAGCTCCCGGCATCGCAAACAAACCCTATTGGCTCATAGGCAGAAAACACCGCCTCAAACATTGCCAGAATATCCCTAATGTCCTTTTCGGATTCTCTGCGCACATATACCTGATTCAGCAGGTACTTGGCCCCATTCCCGAAATTGTAGCAGGACAGCCTTGCTGTTTTCTTCTTGACTGAAACTTCAAGCTTCTGCTCCACCTCGGCATCTGGCTCCGGGATAGGCCCGTAGCTCAAAGCATTTGATTTCAGCCGCAGCTTTACCAGCCTGCCCGAAAAGGGTACGCCATCATACATGTTCTTGTCCCTCTAGTTTTGTTCTTTTTCAGCCTTGGCGAAGCCTTTGTTCCCGCACGCCAATTACCGCTTTGTCTTTATACGCGCCTCGCCGCCCGCCCAAAGAATGAAATCAATCTTCTTGGTTGCACTGATATCCTGATGCTCCGGTAGTGCTCTGTCAAATGCCTTTATCCACTTCTTTGCCACGGGCAACTTTTTGAATTCATAATACCAATGATTGATTGTATTGTAGCAGTCATAGATATCATCAGGCCGATACTTGCCACTTTTCTTGCAAGGTTTTAGCCCCAACATGGCAAGGACATTCGCGTCCCATATCGGCTCATTGATGTCCACTGTTGCCAACATCTTACTGACAAAAGAGGGTTCAAGAGTTCCAACTCTTACGGAAAGTTCTTCGAGAGTCCTATCAAACCGCGATTGCGGATTTTGTTTCACTTTTTCGAACATCTCAAAGTATATTTTCCGCCATTCTTCGTCTCGGCGCACACGATAGAAAGCGTTGAACACTCGCTGGAAGTCCTCATCTTGCGAGACATCTACCTTCCATACCTGTTCCATTATGTATGCGTAACGCTCAACGTCCCTTTCACGCCGCTTTAATACTTCTACTGCCGATTTCAGGTCCACATCAGGCACAAAAGTGGCTGCATTGCCCGCATAAGGCGCAGGCATGGGTTTCCACGCAATAATCATGTAGGACGGCCACATTCGTTCGTGTAGCGGGTCACTCCACCACTTGCCATCTTCGTAGAAAGCCCTCGTGGTTCTTCTCGGCTTGATTCGCGTCACAAGGTATGCCCCGGCCTTTTTCGGTTTGCCTTCCCACATAGGAGTCCAGCCGTCATTATCTACAGCTGGCTTGTTTTTGCCATTTTCCGCCATACTGGTATCCTTTCAGCAATTTCTTATGGATTTCACAGACACTCATTTTTTGCGCTGCTTCACCCGTAATTTTCAGCGTCCCCGTCCCTAATGATGTAGAGCACATCTTTAGCTTTCTGCAACTCTTTCGGGATAGCAGTCGCCTTGCAGTGCCGGATTTCGACGACTCGCCCGCCCAGATTCTGCTTCTTTACAGGAGTCGGCACAACCACACTGTCATTTAAGCACACTTCATCATCGCACCGATAATACCGAACTCCGACCACACCAGGAATCTCTACGCCGCAGAATACGGCTTCGTCAACCTTTACTGCGACTCGGTCGTGTGTTCTTTCTCTGAACAGTTCGCCGAGACTTTCGGTGTCAAAGAACGAAGCTACTCTGCCAATGAAATCTGCCCAGTTGCCCGGAAGCCCTTCCTTGTCGAATGAGCCCGAGTAGGACGCTGATTTCTTGTCCGCATACATAACCGTGATTTGGTAGGTCCGGCTGATATCTTCCTCTGCGGTAGGCTTTGGATTTATTTTATTGGCCTCGAGCAGCGGTCGTTCCTCACACCATGCAAGCAGGTCTTTGACCGCTTCCGGCTTCTCAATCGACAAAGATACGCGCTCGTGGATTCCTACCCTGCGATTGAAGGAAATTTCATGGGTCCTGCTGCTGATAATGAGTCGTTCAACGATATCTTCCACCGGCACATGATACTTTCCCGTGACCTTCTCGGCGGCATTCTCCGCCACTGTTTGCCGGAAACCGATGTCGATGCTCGACACATGGCTGTCCTCATCGATACACATGGCAAAGCCGTTGAGCTCTTTGAGCGTTGTCCGTTCCCGGAGAATCTCAGTCAGAGTCTTGCCATCGTACACAAAATCCTGCCCATTCGCTCCATGGTAAAAGAACACTTCATCCTCATCGGTCAGCAGCCGAACTTTCCAGAATCCGGAACGGGCCGGGACTTTTTCTTTCCTATACTTGGAAAACACGGCGATAAACGCATTGAAGATGTATTCAGCATCATCGACCGGTATCTGAACCTTGCATTTTTTCGGCCCATCGATGTAGGTTACGCTGAGCTTCACGGTGCCGTCCGGTGTAATTTCGAGAAGTTCATCTTCATTTTCTGACTGGTTGACAATGCTGTTAAATCCGTAGTTCCGCAGCCGGATTTTGACGAGTCTGCCCTTGAACGGCAGTTGCTCGTGCGTGATGTATCTACCCATTTCGTTTATCCCTCGTTTCTAAAGCGGTCATTTGCTGCTGTCTGCCGTCACTACCTGCTCCGCACCCTTTGCAGCCGAAGCGCTCGTGAAATACCGGAGCGGGATATTCTTGCTGCGGACAATATCAATGATTTTATAGAATGCCTTATGCGACATATAGTTCGTCTGCAGCCATACCATCTCGGCACCTTTGATTTGTTCGCTGCTCGGAACACCTTCGATGAACTTTACATCCGGCAGCATTGGCTTGATGGCTTTCAGCCAGGTCGGATGCCCGCCGAACACGACATGCTTCTTCTGGGTATGGTACGGGAACGCGGTGCTCGGTTTCTGGCTTGGCCTCTCCTCCCTTGCATCGTTGGTCAGAGCGAAAATCAGTTCGCGCAGGTCGTTGAGTTCCTGTTTCTCTGCGCTTCTCTTATTCGTCTGTTTCTCCAAGAGGGTGGTTTTATCCGCCAAAGCCTTCTCTGCCTTGTACAGTTCTTCTTTTCGCTGCTCATTCTCTTTCCGAAGTCTTTCGAGTTCCCTCTCATACTCCTTACATTTTGCAGCAAGAGACTCGGTATCATCCTTGAAATCTACCCGCGCTTCGAGGTTAGATAGCACTGATAGATACGCTCCATAGATAGCCTTACTTTCATCAGCCGTCACGCCGCAGTCATAAAGTGATTCCGCAAACGCATCAATATTCCTCGTATTGCGGGGCACTATAGTGCCGTTCGTAAAGGTGTAAATAGCTTTTGAGGGTGTGTATCTCAGGTCATCTTCCCGCTTCGTATCGGGAGGCAGGTGCAGACACATATCGTTCCAGGAAATCGGCACCATCCGGCTATCCTTTGTATGGAGCTCATTATAAACATCGATGTACGGGAAGCTGTCAATGATATCCGCAGTGAGGGTTCCGGTCTCATCGCTCAACTTTTTCACGGTCCCGCCGCTCCACGGCAGCTGGGCGGCAGAGAAGGACAAAATGACGCTGGTAGGATAATACAGCCATGCAAGGTCATCGCCCTGGTCCAGAAGATAGTAGAAGGCAAAACACATCTCATACGGGTCCGGCACCGAATATCGCGCCGCATACCTTGCTATGAGTTTCGGATACCGTTTTGCCCAGCTTTCTTCCGTCCAGTAGGATTTGACGATACTGTCATTCTGGAAATCGAAAATTTCGCCATAGAGCGCATCGCGTTTATCCTGAATTTCCTCTATCACATCCATGATATCATCGCTGCGCTTTTGAATGTCAAATACCTGCGCACTGACTTGCAGTCCTTCGTTGATGAGCGGGACACCTTCGATTCTCTTCGGCAAGCTTGTGCTGTTTACAACCGCTTTTGCCTTCTCTATGAGTTTGACGCCTTCCTGAGAAATAGCCTTGAGCTCTTCTGTTTTCTTTCTGATTTCCTCGGTGTACTTATTTTCTTTCTTTATCCACTTGCTGCGGCAAGTGAAATACCGGCTCACCGCGACCTTTGACATCATCGCAAACATATTGACAGCATTATCTACCAGGTCTTCCGGAAACAGAGCCAGAATTCCCTCAAACACTCTTCTGGACGGCACATCCTGCTTCTGTTTCCCGGCAATCGTATATCCGTCCGTGACAAAGACTTTTGCCGGGTCCTTTGAGGAGTTTACGGGCCCCACGCAATCTTCGTTCCGATGCAGGATAGTATATACCATGCTCCGCAGCACTGCTTCGCTGTAGCACGGCGAAACACATTTCGGCAGGCGCACGGAATCCAGTTTGTCCTTGTCTCTCGGAAGGAGCGCCAATGCCTCGTCCATCTTATTATTTGCCCGAATTGCATCGAGAATCCAGATAGCCGCTGCCAGAGAATAGTTGAACATCTTTTCCCCGATACTGTATGGCGGGGCCATCATGATATTTATCGCAATCCACTCGTCATCGAAATCGAAGCCTGCATCGCCCTTAATGCAGTTCTCTGCGATACTCTTCGCCACGGCACGGTTCTTCTCCATAGCATCAATGCGCCGCTCCACACTGAGTTTATCGAGGTCGAAGGACGCTATCACATCCTCCTTTTTCCCGGCCTTTACGCCCGCCAGTCCCTTTACGGCTCCGCTGAATGCATTCCTGCACTTCTCGCGGAATGACGCCGGGCGATTATTGTTTCTTTTCGCTTTCGATTTCATAGCGGCTCCCTCGCGTTGTTTTCTTCTGTCTCCTATTATACCATATACTACCATGAACGGACAGATTTCGGCAGTAAAAAAGAGGCCACCGTTTTTGGTGACCTCTGAATTAAAAAGTCTTTGTCATCGTTTTGCCACTGCTTTGCCGTGTTTTTCCCGAGCACATCACAAGCGGCTTTTGCTTTATGGCTTACACCTGCCGCAAGGCTTGTATCCGTCTGCCAGCAACTCGTCCCGCGTTCCGGTATACTCCTGCTTGTTCTTGTCCTTCATCTCATCTACGCTGCTGCAGGACGAATAATGAAAGCGTTTTGTGTTGTTATTCAGAATATATGTCGATGTTTCCTCTGCCGGTTCACTGCCCTGCTCAGGGAAAGGTGTTTCCTCCATCAGGTCTTTCCGTTCTGACCCAGCATTATCCACCTGACTGCCATCCGCGTAGCTGTCACCTGTCGCGTAGTCGATGACAGCACCCGGCTGCACATTAAAGCAGAACACACAAAACCGTCTTGTGTTTCGAGAGTTGTTCGCTCATCGTTTATCTCCCTGCATTTTTGCGTATTTTTTCTGGATGTCCGAGAACAATATCAGATTGCTCGACTGTCCTTTGCTTCCTCTCTCAAAGCCTTTAAGCCTGACCTCGCAGTCTAAGGCAGTTTCGATGTCCGCGATTCTGGCATGGTCGCTGCACAGCGGCAAGGGATTCTCGTCATCCGGGCCGCAGGTGATGCTCAGGATACCGTACAGCCATTTGCCGGGACTCATGATGAATTCCTTATCGATGTCCGTTTCGAGGAGTTCTATCCCCGGAAAGTAGGGCGTTTCGAGTCTCGGGAACTCCTCCTCATCGAAGTTAAAACTGTAGGTTAGCACGCAGTCAGGTGACGGCGTTTTAATGGTGCAGCGGAACCGCTCATCGGGGAATGCCTGGCACCGCGTCACAGAATACTGATAAGTTCCCGTGCAACTCACGGCAAAGTTGAAGTACTCGACCCATGCATCAAGGTTCGTCAGCTTATACGCATGTACGGTTTGCAGAATACACTCGATTGCTTCGTCCTTGTATTCCTGCAAAAGCCGCCCTTCCTCGGTATCGGCACCGAAACTGAACTCTAAACCCGTATCCTTGCTGTATCGCCCTTTCGTGTAGTTGCTCAGCCAGCGGATTCCGAGGACCTCAAACGCTCCCTCGTAATACGAGAAGGCATAGGCGTGCTCATTGATGTGGAGCGTGCCCTTGACGATATACTCAGAATCATAATACTTTGTTTTCTGATACCGCAGATTATCGGTGCAAATCATAGCAAACATAGCTTCCTCATTTCGCGGGGTCATAAGGTTCCGGCATCGGCTTCCAGGCGATAATCATACCTTCCGGCCACGCCCATTCGCACAATGGTCCGTCCCACCATTCGCCGTGCTCATAAAAGGCAGTCGTGGTAAGAAGAGGGTCTTTGCGGGTCACGAGGTAGGAATCGGATTCCGGAGGCGGGGAGTCGGTCATAGGTGTCCAGTCGATGGTCTTTTCTAGTGTATCCATAAGCGCCTCCTTAGCGTTTCCGTTCTGCAAGCGGTACTCAGTCCAGCGGGCGCGTGTACCGGCATTTCGGATAGCTGCTGCATCCCCAGAACGCACCGTTCCTGCCATTGCGCATAACCAGAGGCTGACCGCAGAACGGGCACTTCGTTTTCAGGTCCTCAATATGTTGCTGCTTCTCTTCTTTCGTCACCTCAGTGAAAGGCCGGAGCAGTCCGGCTAATCTCTCAATATCCGCATGAGAATATACTACCGGTGCATCCTTTATCCGCTTCCGCATAAGGCGCAGCATCGTATGGCGGCGGCATACCGTGATATCCCCGTCAAAGTATCGCGGGACTTTCTTTAGCGTGCAGCGTTCCGAGAATACGACATAGGATGAAAAGGCTTCTTCCGGCATAGACAGGTACTCAGCCAATGCCCTGATATGCGTGCGGTTCTGCTTGACGGGATTGTAGAAGTGTTCCTTGCGACCATTTCTGAAGCACTGCGTCCATTTCAGCTGGTCTTCGCTGCCGAATATCCAGCCGCTGTAGTATTTGCTCTCAATGACAAAGATGCCCTTCTCGTGCAGCATCAGCAAGTCAATTTCGGTGGTCTTGCCTTTCATGGGCAGGTATAGGTTAGTGAGAACCACACGCTCCCCTTCAATTCCGTTGCTTTGTAAGGCATAGTCAATAAGGTATTCACCGAACTGTCCTGCGTTCCGGTAATGCAGGAGAGATTTGATAAGTCCCGGCTGCTCGCCTTTCAGGATTTGCCAAAGTCCCATGGATGCCACCTACAATCCTATCTGCTATATTTCCTTTTTCCGCCGTCAAATGTCCATTGGTTTTACTGCCGCCTACATTATTATATATATTATACGACAAGCATTACTAAATAGCAATTAGGAGCATATCGAAAACGGCAGGTTTTGGTTGCCCTGATTTGGATTATCTTCCATCGATGCCGAGCAGTGGATGGGGAAGATTTTCCAAAACGAAACTTTTAATTTAGGCACTTCGCTATTGACAAACTTCTTTCTTTGTGCATACAACCCGGACAGTTCCCTGCCTCGGGAAGCGGCTATCCGCTCTGGATGAATCCTTCTGCCGAGGTTCACCGTGCCTGCCGTCCCGCCGGTCGTGCAGCCGGAGTAAGCCCTGCCAGCTTCGTTCAGAACGGAACATAGCGGCGGCCGCTTGCTGTATGGTATCAGCTTATAGGGGTCACACTATCCCCCATAGCCCTATTTTCCCATATAGTAGCTATCCGACAAGGCTATAGCCTCATCTACCGCATCCTGCAGTCTATCGTAGGATACTTCGTCTTTCGCAAGACGCTTAACTACATTCAGCGATATCTTTCTCTGTGCAGGGTTTTCCTTGCAATACCCGTCTATCACAAAGGTAGGCACCACATAGAACACCCAGTCATCCACGGCCAAGGCATTGCGCTTGCCGATATCCTGGTTCTTGTTCAGGCAGAACACATATACCTCTGACTGCCTCGACAGCTTCTGCTCGGTATCGTGGTTTTCCCAGTAGCTGTTGTTTGTCGGTGCAATCGAAAAGGTCCGTATCTTGGATATCTCTTTGTTCCAGGGATGCACATAGCTGGTCGCTTTGACCTCAATGCGCTTATTTCGGTATGTCATGTCATAGGCTGTCCAGTAGTTGACGTTTTCCGCTTTCTCAATGCCTAACGCTTTCGCCACAAGGAACTCCGCTATCGTCTCCGCCATCCCGTCCAGCTGGCTGTATGCATATTTCCAGAAATCCTCAACGGAAAAGAGGTCCTTACCCCTGAATTGGAACATCTCATCGGGCGTATAGGGCTCGTACGCCGAAAGTTCCTCTTTCTTCTTGGCTACTGCCGCTTCCAACCTTTCTGTATACGAACTTTTCGTATCCATTTGTCTCCCCCACGTCCTTCTCATATACTTTCCCTACTCATGTCTTTAGTCTAGCACATGTTGAGCATAAACGCCACGGAAAATTGATGCACAGCGTTGCTTTTTCGCACCACTATAAGATTGGGGCTTCGGAGAAAAAAGAAAGCGTACAGGCCAGTGTGCCTATACGCTATTTTGTATTGGTGCCCCCACGTTTGGAAGGCGTGTGTGTTTTGAAAGAGTGACTGAAAACAAAAAACCGCCTCATCTAAATGAAGCGGTGTTTAATCAAAGTTCCCAATAGCATCTTATACCATACCAAGAACTATCATGGGAGCTATGATTCGTTAAGAGGATGTCCTTAACACTCTTATATTATATATTACGCCCTACTAAATGTCAATACAATCATTCTGTCATGTTTATGCTGACCTTTGACTTCTTTAGTTTGTGTGCCATTACTCAACCTCTTCAATTTCAACATTGGGAGTTGCCCCGTATTTTCCGAGAAGGTATCCTTTGCGGATGTTATCGGTTGTCCGTGTTGAGAAGTTGCTGATGCTATACAACTCCGATGCGCCATCGTCTTTGTGTTTATCTACAAAGTACAGTTGGTCTTTTCGAAGTAGCTCCATGCTTAGCAATTCAGTGTTGTGTGTAGTGAAGACAAGTTGAGCACTTTTCGGGTTCGTCTTCTTGCTCTGGAATTTGGCAATGATAAACTCAACCAAAGCCGGGTGCAGGTCTTTTTCTATCCCATCAACGAGCAAAAGTCCGCCTTTTGACAGGACGGACTCGATGGCAGGCGCGAGCGTCATCAGCTTTCTTGTACCATCAGATTCATCTGCGAGCTCAATCGAATACATGTGCTGATTACCGTTCTTATCTTCGCCTTGATGCATAGATGTTGCCGTGACCTGACCCATCCTCAAATGCGTTTCTGCATTGTTCGAGGTTTCGGAAAGCAGATGCATAAACTGCACAAGTGCTGTTTTGACTTCATCCGGTATATTCTCCGGCAAGTCAGCTTCCTTGTTGATTTCCTTGCTGTTGATTTCGAACCGCATGTCCTCAATGCCGACATCCGCAACTTTCGCATAATTGGAAATTGCTTTTAGCATATTGGTATCGTTTGAGTATTCGAGCAGTTGGCGAGGTATATCCGAATAGTCTCTTGAGAAATAAATCATCTCTCGAAACCAAGTCATGGCTTTCGAGCAAGCCTCATCGTTCATGGTACATGCAACGGAGAAGAACAACTGATTTTCTGCCACTATCTGACTTATCAGTTTTCTGCGAGCCTTCTCTTCGGTAAAGGAAAATACCTGCTTGTCCCTGGAAAAGACGAGTGCCTTCTGTCCCTTCGGCGCATGGTATAGCGATTCAGCATACACCCTTTCTTTTGTTGCAGAAAACGAATACCAGTATTTGGTTCCGTCTAAAGTATACACGAACGAGAATTCTGTCGGTTCAGATGCCGAATAATCATTCAACGCGAACGGAACAACCGGTATCGCCGCTTTTTCGTGTTGTGTCTTCTGCGCGTTCTTTATAAACTGCACCGAAAGCCAAAATGCCCGGATGACATTGCTTTTGCCGCCGCCATTCTTTCCGTAAATGGCAACGCTGGGCAATATACGCAGTCCTCCGTATGGGATAAGAACGCTTTTCAGTGTGCTCAGACCCGTTGCTTCCATGGAAAGCACCGCTTCATCACGGAATGAGCGGTAGTTCTTCACTGTAAATTCGACCAGCATATTCTCACCTCTTTCGTATACTATAAGTATACATTGTCTATTTGTGAAATTCAACACTTTTTGTCAATTATTTTGCTTTTTATGCGTCCATTTCTTCGTTTTGGCGAATTCTCCCCGTACCCTCTCTGCTACAAATGGTCTTTGCACCAAAAAAAGAAAGCGTACAGGCGAGTGTGCCTATACGCTGATTTGTATTGATGCCGATTCAGGATACCACACTGTTGACAGAAGTGAGCAAGACCGTTCTGGACTTGTATTAGAGGCCTCGCCGAAATGACTGCTCGCGTACCTCTTTCCAGCGTTGCATCCTCTCTCCTGTGTCTTGAAAAGCAGAACTATATGCGGTCTCGCTGCACGAATAGCACACAGGGTATCAAGTACCACCATGCGGGTATATATCTGCTGAGTACAGAACTCCATCGTGGTTGCCATACATTTCCACGAGGATGCCGCTTCCCGGGACAGGCAGCGCAGAACCCCGCCGCTAGGAATCATGCCAGAACGGAAAAGCTACAGGGAAGCTATATACTCGTCTACAAACTGGAATTTGTCTTTATCTTATTTATCAAAATACTTATCACAGTATTCAAGTGATAGATTGATAAACTCCTGCAATTTATCAATATCATTATACATTCCATGGTTCGATTTTGGAAATTCAACATAATCGTATGGCACACCATTCTCTTTCAATGCATCTATTAAAGGGTATTTAAGTTGAGTCGGCACACAATGGTCGATTAGTCCATACCCCATCAAGGTCGGCACCGAGTTTGCATCCACCAAATATGTAGGCGAAACAGAGTAAATATACGGAAGATACTCTTTTGATGCCATCATTTCATCTGTAATTCTAACCCCTGTCATCATGGTTGCAAAATCCGCATCTGTGGTTATATGGTCTATCGATTTCAGCAAACTCCAATCGGATGGCTCAAATGAAGCAGGACCTGCGAGTTGAAAGACAAACTTTACTGGGATTGCAGAAATGTCAGCATTTTTATATGCATAGTTCATCGCAAGTGTTCCACCTGCTGACACCCCACAGGTAGCCATTTGTGTTAAATCA
>OGXW01000526.1_pt1 | contig 28976 bp, 26 predicted proteins | sample 1576341 | NCBI WGS metagenome assembly OGXW01 (sample SAMEA3541592, study PRJEB24748) | human gut metagenome | biome: human gut; feature: human-associated habitat; material: faeces | place: China | collected 2012
GAAGTTTTGTATCCCTTTTGATTCAGCGAAAAAGAATTCATATAGATCATGGCATCATTGGGAGCAGTGATATGGATGAAGCTGGTCAGTTTATGGCGAAAATTCAGTCATCTGTAGTTGTGCCGATTATGTATAAAATGGTACATACTGGTAAATTGCCTAAATTTATGCAAAAGAAAATAAATGAAGCAGATAAATCAAAGAAAGAAATGATTGATGGATTTTTAAATATGTTCGGCATTGAGCAGGGAGGAAATCCATGGATTACGAAACAGAGTGTTTATAATCAGTTTTATTCTGATCTGGTTACGAATACCGTATCGAGGAAAGCAAAGCTCCCGACGGATATTTGACAAACGGGGCAAAAGCGATTGAGTTTGAAATCACAGAAAATGGAAAAATTGTTGATTTGACGGACGAATCTCACTCTGTCTACAACCAGATTAAGCGTGGCGATATTGAGGGCGTGAAAATCGGTGCTGGCACACATAAGCGATTAGCGAACGTGCCTTTCAAAATCACGAGCAAGATCACAGGCGAAAGTCATATTGTTGTGACGGATAAAAACGGTCAGTTTTCTACTTCTGCTGAATGGGCTTCCCATAAGAACAATACCAATGCAGGAAAGACCAGCGAGGACGGCGTGTGGTTTGGTACATCAGAACCAGATGACAGCAAAGGTGCGTTGCTTTATGACACATACGAGATTGAAGAATTAAGATGTGATTCCAACAAAGGCTTCAAACTCATTCCTGCTTTTGATGTGGTCGTATCAAGAAATAAAGTCGTTATTGATTTAGGGACTTTGACTGACGAATACGAAAAGGAAATTTCTATCCATACCACAGCGACCAGCAAAGACGGCGAAAAGTCAATCGTTGCTGGGAAAGAGGTAACTATCATTGATACAGTTACGCTCGACGGTTTGGAAAAAGGCACAAAGTATCAGTTAAAAGGCTGGGAAATGGTTAAGGAAGAAAACGCCGAGCTTATCATCAATGGAAAGCGTGTAGAGAATGATTATATTTTCACAGCGAAAAGTGAAGAAATGGAAGCCCAGATTTTCTTTACCTTTGACGCTTCTTCGCTTGCAGGAAAAGACCTTGTGACATTCGAGGAATTATACGATTTATCCAATCCCGACGAGCCTGTTAAGGTGGTTGAACACAAGGACATTGAGGACGAGGGACAAACTGTCTTGGTTACAGAGCGTATCATTAAAATCCATACCACAGCTACGGGTAAGGACGGCAAGAAAGAGATTGAAGCTGGCGAGAAAGTAACGGTTGTTGATACTGTCACTTTGGAGGGCTTGGAAGTTGGTTCAAAATATCAGCTCAAAGGCTGGGAAATGATTAAGGAAGAAAACGCCGAGCTTATCATTGACGGAAAGCGTGTAGAAAATGATTATACCTTTACTGCTGACAGTGAAAATATGGAAGTTGAGATTTCCTTTACTTTTGACGCTTCCGAGCTTGGAGGGAAAGCCCTTGTTACCTTTGAGGAATTATACGATATTACCAATCCAGACGAACCTATAAAGGTAACAGAACATAAAGACATTGAGGACGAGGGACAAACGGTCATAATCAAAGAGAAACCAGAAACACCAGCTACACCAGAAGAACCAGAACAGCCAAAAACACCAGACACACCAACAAAGACAACGGACAGACCTAAAACTGGCGATAACACGAATCTTATTGGACTTCTTGCTATGCTTGGGGTATCTGGTATCGGTTTAGCTGGAACATTCTTCTTAAAAAAACGTAGATTCAAGAAATCGTAATTAAGGCGGTAAACTTATGAATCAGAAAAAATGCCGTTCTCCCCCGTCACAGACTGACGGCAGACATTCCCTTATTCTGGCTTGTCTGCTGTCTACCTGTAAGAACACAGCCAGTCAAGAGTGCTTTTTAAAGCACAACGCCTGCTCTTTACTGGCTGGAGGCTTGCTGGTATCACTTCATCAGCCAGAATAGAATCCATAACAAATATAGAAAGAAAAGAGGTCAATCAAATATGGAATTAAAATTTGTCGTGCCAAATATGGCACAAACTTTTGGAAACTTGGAATTTGCAGGAGAAAACGAGGTGGAACAGCGTAGGATCAACGGACGCATGAGCGTCTTGTCCCGTAGCTTCAACCTCTACTCCGACGTGCAGAGAGCAGACGATATTATCGTGGTTCTTCCTGCGGAAACTGGGGAAAAGCATTTCCAGCCAGAGCAGAAAGTGAAACTTGTCAATCCCCGTATCACAGCCGAGGGTTACAAAATCGGCAACCGTGGCTTTACTAATTATATCTTGCTGGCAGACGATATGTTACCAGCGAACAATTAAGGAGGGTTCGAGATTATGAGATTAGCAAATGGAATTGTAATAGATAAGGAAAAGACATTCGGGCAGTTGAAATTTTCCGCATTACGCCGTGAAGTGCGTGTGCAGAATGAGGACGGAACAATCAGTGATGAAATCAAGGAGCGTACCTACGACTTAAAATGCCGTGTGCAGGGACGCATGATACAGGTGTCGATTCCTGCGACTGTTCCTTTGAAAGAGTTTGATTATAACGCCGAGGTGGAGCTTGTCAATCCGATTGCCGACACGGTGTCCAATGCGACGTTTCAAGGGGCAGACGTGGACTGGTTTATCAAGGCAGATGATATTGTCTTGAAGAATAAAGGGAATCAGCCAGCAGGAAATCCACAAAATCATAATCAACAAGTGCAAATGAAAAAGTAGGTATATTAGTTTTTGAGATTGCTTGAGGTATCCAATAGTTGTATAATGTTTTTATAAAATATATTGAGAGAGAGGCGGTTACAAAAATGTCATTTATAATTGCAGTTCATGTAAATGAAGGAATTGTTCTAGCAAGTGATAGAAGAACAACCTACCAGAATACAAAGCAAAATGGAAATATTGTTACAGTCAATTTCGGTATACATACAACTAATTCAACAGATAAAACATTTATTTGTCCAAATGGTTGTGGTATTTCAACATGTGGCGATTCCTCAATAGGTGGGAAACCGATTACTGGATATATTCAACAGTTTATTAGAGAAAAAGTAAATGAAAAAACAAAAGTATCGGATATTCCACAAATGATGATAGATTTCTTTTCTGTGTATCAACCAATACCAGATACAAATTTTATTGTTGCTGGATATATTGAAAACGGGCAAGAAAAAGAACAGGCTATTTTCAAGATACAGTTAAAAGATTCCACTATTATTCCAGTTGATACTGTTAATCAAGGTGCTACATGGAATGGGGAAATACTGACTTTAACGAGGCTGTTACAAAATTGTGCGTTAAGAAATAATGATGGTACTTATACAGACCTCCCAGATAATGAAATTTGTTGGAACTTTTTTACATTGCAGGATGCAGTTGATTTTGCAAAATATGCAGTAGAAACTACAATTAAAACAATGCACTTTTTAAATACTGTTGAAACGGTTGGTGGTAATGTAGATTTATTGGTTATTACTCCAGATAAAACAGAATGGTTAGAAAAAGAAAAATTGCATTCATAATTTTTATCCATTGGCTTTTAATGCAATATTTTATAAGCGGTTAGTCTACATGATTGACCGCTTTTTCTATACCTAGAAAGGAGCAGTTATGGCATTTTATAAATATCGGGGAAAGCGAATCCGAGCCAGTGACAAGACGCTTGTATACCGCTTCTGTGTTGGTTCGCTCCTGTTCCTATTCATAGCGGTATTGTTGCTGTTGAACATGGGACAGCTTATGCGTACTGACTGGGAAGCGTTCAGCCTGTTAGACAGTGGCTTTACGCTCTCCCCTTACAACTTCATAACGATTTTGATTGCGACGGGTATCTGTATACTGGTCGTTTTTTTGTACCGCCGATTCTGCTATGACAGCTATAAACAGCTCATGCACAGGCAAAAGCTGGCACGTATGATTTTAGAGAATGGCTGGTATGAATCAGAAACAACACAAAACAACGGATTTTTCATTGACCTGCAAAGCAGATCAAGGGAAAAAATCGTTTGGTTTCCAAAGATTTATTACAGTATGAAAAACGGCTTGCTTCATATCCAGTGTGAAATTTCTCTAGGGAAATATCAAGACCAGCTCCTAACACTGGAAAAGAAGCTGGAAAGCGGGCTTTACTGTGAAATGACAGATAAGACGCTCCATGACAGCTATGTGGAATACATCATGCTCTACGATATGATAGCGAACCGTATTTCCATTGATGAAGTACAGGCAGAAAACGGGGGCTTGCGTTTGATGAAAAATCTTGTCTGGGAATATGACGCACTTCCCCACGCCCTTATCTGCGGTGGGACTGGCGGTGGAAAGACTTATTTCATACTGACTATCATTGAAGCTTTGCTCTATACAAACGCCGTGCTTTACATTTTAGACCCAAAGAACGCTGACCTTGCCGACTTGTGGACAGTTATGCCAAATGTCCACTACAAAAAGGAAGATATGATTTCCTGTATCAATGCTTTTTATGAGGGCATGGTGGCGAGAAGTGAAGATATGAAGCTCATGCCAGCTTATAAGACAGGCGAAAACTATGCCTATTTAGGGCTTGCTCCCCACTTCCTTATTTTTGATGAATATGTGGCGTTCATGGAAATGCTAGGGACAAAAGAAAGTATCGCCGTCCTTAGCCAGTTAAAGAAAATCGTCATGCTGGGACGGCAGGCAGGATATTTCCTTATCTTGGTGTGCCAGCGTCCCGACGCAAAATATTTCAGCGACGGTATCAGAGATAACTTCAACTTCCGTGTCGCTCTGGGACGCATGAGTGAATTAGGTTACGGCATGATGTTTGGTAGTGATACGGACAAACAGTTTTTTCAGAAGCGTATCAAGGGACGTGGCTATTGTGATGTGGGAACGAGCGTCATATTAGAATTTTATACTCCCCTTGTACCAAAAGGGTTCATTCGACTGCTACTGCAAGCGAGTTTTGAAGCATGAAGCTATTGACATTCAAAGACATAACCAGTATCTGAATACGGTACAGGTTTCGTTATCAGAGCTTACTCCAGAGCAGGAAAATGAGCTGTGTACCTTTGATGAATATTCAGCGGACTATCAGAATTTCAAAGTCCTTGAATATGACATAGCCGTGAGGGACGAATTGCTGGCGGAAGCATTACAGGAGCTTCCAGAGAGGAAGCGAGATATAGTCCTACTATCCTATTTTCTGGACTATACCGACGTTGAAATTGCTGACCTCTTGAAGATTGTCCGTAGGACAGTCAACGACCAGCGTAATAAAGCCCTCAAAGAATTAAGAGAAAGAATGGAGGGAAAAAAGCATGAGTAAAAATAATGCCGTACATAAAGGAAACGGGCTTTTGCCCTATCCAATTATTGTGTCAGCTTCACAGGGCGATATTGTCGCTATGGGTATGGTTTTGACACATTATGAGCCTTATATTGCCAGACTATCATTGAAAACGGTATTTGATGATTACGGTTATCCGCATACCTGTGTTGATGAAGATATGCGTCGCCGTTTGGAAAGCAAGCTCATTGAAAAGGTGCTTGATTTCAAAGTCGCATAAATGATTTATCCTGCGGAGTGACGCATTACCCCCTTTCTTGCGTCCTCTGTCTGGGACAGATTTACCACTCTTTCAAAATTTATCTGATTGAAGATAGATTTTGAAAGGCTGATAAGCCGATAGCTCTTTGAAAATTGAATAAAGCCGACAGATACGTTTATAATACAGCGAGCCAGCAGAGATTGTACGCCACGACCTTTTCAAACAAAGCGAGCGATTCATGCAATGATCTGAGAGCGACTTGTGGAATGGTCGCTTTGCCACGACCTGTATTACAGGATAATGATACGTCCCAAAGGTGGTTTTGCTCATAGGAATGAGATTAGTTGAGATACTAGCGGAGCTTTCCAAAGCCGTCTGTCTGCTTCGAGTACATACAGTAAAGGTGGTGTTATATTGTGAACTATAATACTGATGTGCTTATTTTAGTGGAAAAATGTTTTCAGAAGAAACGAGGTGGTGCTGTGTGAATAAGACAAAATCCAGAACAGCAGAATATCCGATTACTGTTAATATAGAAAAGTTATCTGCTATGCTTTCATGCGGTCATGCGACAGCAAGGAAAATCGGCGAACAGGCAGGAGCAAAAATTGTTATTGGTCGTAGGGTTCTCTATTCCGTTGAAAAGGTTAAAAAGTATTTGCTATATCTGGAAGAATGATTTCATTTATTTGTTTAAGTTCTCTGCGGTTTGTGCTATAATAATTATAGATAAACCACGTCGTGAGAACAAAAAGGAGGCAAAAAGAAAGGAATGGTTCTCATGGCAAATAGTAGAAAAGACCCAAAAGGAAGAAAATTAAGAGAGGGCGAAAGCTGGCGTAAGGACGGTAGATATAGTTACCGTTATACTGATATAAGGACGGTAGATATAGTTACCGTTATACTGATATAAGGACGGGAAAGCGTCAAACGGTTTATGCACAGGATTTACCAGAGCTTAGAGAAAAGGAAAAAAGATTGCAAAGGACATAGACGATAATATTCTGACTGACAATGCAATTAAGAAAATGACCTTGAATACTCTGTTTGAGCGATATATGGCTACTCGTGAATTGGCTGATTCTACCAGAATAAACTATACCAGAATTTGGGATAATCGAGTGAGAGAGGAAATCGGGAATATCAAAGTGGTTCAGATGTTGCCCTCACATATCAAAGCGTTTTATTCTAAATTATCAAAAGCTGGGTATGCTCACTCTACGATAAAGAATATCAATACTATGATTTATCCAGCGTTGGAAATGGCGGTTGATGATGATATTATCCGTAAAAATCCAGCAAGAGGTTCTATCAGCGATTATGGCAGACCAGCAGAGGAACGAGAAGCATTGTCAATCTCACAGCAGGAAAAGCTCATTGAGTTTGTAAAGCAAAGCAACGTCTACAATACTTATTATCCAATGCTTACGATTATGATAGGTACAGGATTAAGATGTGGCGAGCTGATCGGGCTTACATGGAAAGATGTAGATTTAAAAGCAAGAAGATTGAATGTAGACCACCAGCTTATATATAAAAATCTGGGCGACGGTTGCCGATTTCATGCTTCTACGCCAAAAACAAATTCGGGGATTCGTGTTATACCTATGACACAGGAAGTACAGCAGGCATTTGAGGAACAGAGAAAAATCAATTTCATGCTTGCAAAGGATAAGTCAATCGAAGTAGACGGATATTCGGGATTCGTTTTCACTGCTAAATCTGGCAGATCTCTTATGCCGTATGGTGTAAACAGTATATTGTATAACATTGTGGACGCTTACAATAAGAAAGAAGTTCAGAACGCAAAGAAAGAACACAGGAAAGCAGATTTGCTTCCTAAAATATCTGCACACATTATGCGACATACCGCTTGTACCAGAATGGCAGAGTGCCGTATGGACATTAAGGTTTTGCAATATATCATGGGACACGCTCACATTGATGTGACTATGGAAGTATATAATCATTTGAGCGATAGAGAAAGAATTGAACATGAGATTGCAAGGCTGGATAATGTGGCAATAAACTTCTGACACCAAAAAAGAAAAATTGGTGTCAAACCCTAACAAAATGGCAATTTCAAAAATATTTAGAGCGTGCAAACCATTGATTTTACAGGGTTTGCAAAAATTAGGTTGAATGAAAAAGTAACTTCCACCATGTGCTAGTACTGATAAGTAAAGGGATTTCTGCAGAATTAATTTCTACAAGATATAGATATTTACACAAAACAAAACTATAATATAAGGAGAAAACACCGTGTTTTTACGGGATTGGAACATCACGAAAGGACCGTTGGCTGTTCTTTGCAAGGGTAACTTCCACCGGTCTGGAGAATACGATGCCGGAAATGAATGTGATATTTAGTGCTTTAACAGCGTGGGTTTTAATATCACCTGATCCGCGGGTATATCTTTAAGATCGCAAAGTTCCAATAGTTTTCTGTCTATCAGTAACTGAGCCAGTTTAAATGGGGTACAGCCGTTTAAACTGGCTCTTGCCACGCTATTGATATGGTTAGCTATCAGAGTTACCTTGCTCTGGTTCAGTTGTGCGAAGCCTATACCTTTGGGAAGGATATAACGGATAAATTCATGGTTTTTTTCCAACTTGCCTTTCTGCCAGGACGACATAGGATCACAGTAGAAAACCCGGGATAAACGAGCTGTATCTCCAGGACGTTCAAATATTTCAGGGTCTTTAAAAGAGGATCCATTGTCTGTGAGGATGACAGGAAATAACTTGTGGTATAGATCGGCTCCAAGCTGTTCATACAGCCAAAGGAAAACTTCCCTGATATTTTTACGGTTATCGGCTTCAAGCAAAAAAATGAGCATAAGGTTACAGTTACGGAATAACATAGTCAGAAGGACTTTCTCAGATTTTCCACCAGCTCCTTCCACAACATCTAACTCTACAACATTTGTGTCTGGATATTCTTCAAGATATTTTTCAAAATGATGGTATGTCCTGTTTTCCCGGTAGCCGGTGTTTTCAGGAGCTTTTCTGGTCTTGCGACGCTTTTTATAGCGTACTTTGCGGGGGAGGTCCAAATTGATAGCAGTAAAATATCCATGATCAATGTAGTTATACAATGTACGGATGGAACAATCGATAAGATGTTGATTGGAAGCGTAAATATGAGATAATGGCTGCCCTTTAAGGAGAAAAGGCGAAACCAGTTGATCCAATTGTTCCAGCGATTCAGGAGTCTGATTGATACCGGAACGGGAAGAAACCTTGATCTCATTATAAAGGTCATGGGCATAATGGGCACGGTAAAAATAGAAGTCATGGGAACAGGTCCGGATCTGTTTACAGTTATTACAGACGTAAGGTGGTTTTTTAAGTCTGTCACAAAGTATAGGAGTAAAATCACGGCAGTACACGGCGCAGCGTTTGGAACGGCATTTAAAGCATAATGACTGGCAGGAAAGGCTGCCACATACATTTCTTTTTTCACAGGAATGAAAGAACTGGCATTCTGAGCGTTTCTTCTGTAGGTCGTCCTGATAATGAGGAACATGTATGAGATGCCGCCGTATCTCCTTTGAGATGGTAGAGGAATCCTTGTTTAACCTCTGAGCGATCTGTGTAAAGTTTTCGCCAATCTGTATTCCATGTTCGATAGCAGCACGGTCAGCGAGAGTAAGGTGTTTGTGATTTCCAATATTATTAGTAGCCATAGATAAATCCTCCTTTGTAATAAAAATGGATCATTTCCGGCGATCGGAGGATATGGGCCAGTGTACCCTGGCATTTGTTATAGGATACCTTATTGCAGGGCTAAGTTCCACCCCTGATTCCAGTGAAAGAACATAAAGAGCTAAAGTCGGAAATTAGTTTTTCATTTTACGGGCGAAATTCTTTATGAAAAAAATTAGCACTCACCTCTTGACAGTGCTAACAAATAGTGTTATAGTTCTCCTAGAACAAGAAAAAAGCACAGCATTTCCAGTATGCGAATATTGGAAATGCTTTTCATAGAATAGGAGGAAAGCCTATGAATATCAGTAAATTTACACAGAAATCCGTACAGGCTGTCCAGGATCTTGAGAAGATTGCTTATGAATATGGCAATCAGGAGATCGAAGAGGAACACCTTCTGTATGCCTTGCTGACACAGGAGGACAGCCTGATCCTCAAGCTGATCGAGAAGATGGAAATCCAGAAGGAATATTTTATTGATACAGTTAAGAGGGCACTGGATGCCAGAGTTAAGGTTTCCGGTGGAGAGCTTCGATTTGGTCAGTATCTGAACAAGGCACTGGTCAGTGCAGAGGATGAAGCGAAGGCTATGGGAGATGAGTATGTATCGGTTGAGCATCTGTTTCTTTCCATGCTGAAGAATCCAAGCCCGAGTATGAAGAAGCTGTTCAATGAATTTGGAATCACCAGAGAGCGTTTCCTTCAGGCATTATCTACAGTCAGAGGAAACCAGAGAGTTGTCAGTGACAACCCGGAGGCAACCTATGATACCCTGAATAAATACGGTGAGGATCTTGTGGAGAAGGCGAAGAACCAGAAGCTTGATCCGGTGATCGGCCGTGATATGGAAATCCGGAATATTATCCGTATCCTTTCCCGTAAGACCAAGAACAACCCGGTTCTCATCGGTGAGCCTGGCGTTGGTAAAACAGCAGCCATCGAGGGACTGGCACAGCGTATTGTGGCAGGAGATGTACCGGAAGGCCTTAAGAATAAGAAGATTTTTGCCCTGGATATGGGTGCGCTGGTTGCAGGTGCCAAGTATCGTGGCGAGTTTGAGGAACGTCTGAAAGCGGTACTTGAGGAAGTGAAGAAGAGCGAAGGACAGATCATTCTGTTTATCGATGAGCTTCATCTGATCGTGGGTGCAGGTAAGACAGACGGCGCCATGGACGCAGGAAACATGCTGAAGCCTATGCTTGCCAGAGGTGAGTTGCACTGTATCGGTGCAACAACTCTGGATGAGTACCGACAGTACATTGAGAAGGATGCTGCACTTGCCCGTCGTTTCCAGCCGGTTATGGTAAATGAGCCGACAGTGGAAGATACCATTTCCATTCTCCGTGGCCTGAAGGAAAGATATGAGGTATTCCACGGTGTTAAGATCACAGACAGTGCATTGGTTGCAGCTGCCACACTTTCACACAGATACATTACAGACCGTTTTCTCCCGGATAAGGCAATCGACCTTGTTGATGAGGCCTGTGCGCTGATCAAGACGGAGCTGGATTCCATGCCGACAGAGCTGGATGAGCAGAGACGTAAGATCATGCAGCTGGAGATTGAAGAGTCTGCCCTGAAAAAAGAAACTGACAACTTAAGTAAAGAGCGTCTGGCTGATCTGCAGAAAGAACTTGCAGAGCTGAGAGATACTTTTAATGCCCAGAAAGCTCAGTGGGATAATGAGAAGCATTCCGTAGAGAAGCTTCAGAAATTACGTGAGCAGATCGAGGATATCAATAAACAGATCCAGAAAGCAAAACAGAATTACGATCTGGAGAAAGCAGCAGAGCTGCAGTACGGCGAGCTGCCGAAGCTTCAGCAGCAGCTGGAGGTTGAGGAGAAGCAGGTTAAGGAGAGTGACAGAAGCCTGGTACATGAGGCTGTCACAGATGATGAGATTGCTCGTATCATTTCCAGATGGACCGGTATTCCGGTAACCAAGCTGACAGAAGGTGAGAGAACCAAGCTGCTGGGCCTTGAGGATGAGCTGCACAAACGTGTAGTAGGACAGGATGAGGGTGTTCGTCTTGTAACAGATGCGATCCTTCGTTCCAAAGCCGGAATCAAGGACCCCACAAAGCCGATCGGTTCCTTCCTGTTCCTCGGACCAACCGGTGTTGGTAAAACAGAGCTTGCCAAGACTCTGGCTGCCACATTGTTTGACGATGAACAGAATATGGTCCGTATCGATATGAGTGAGTACATGGAGAAATATTCCGTGTCCCGTCTGATCGGAGCGCCTCCAGGATATGTTGGATATGAGGAAGGTGGACAGCTGACAGAGGCCGTTCGAAGAAAACCGTACAGTGTTGTTCTTTTTGATGAGATCGAGAAGGCTCACCCGGATGTATTCAATGTACTTCTGCAGGTACTGGACGATGGACGTATCACGGATTCACAGGGACGTACGGTTGATTTTAAGAACACGATCCTGATCATGACTTCCAACATTGGTTCTCCATACCTTCTTGACGGTATCGACGAGAAGGGAGATATCAAACCGGAAGCACAGGAACAGGTTATGAATGATCTTCGTGGTCATTTCCGTCCGGAATTTCTGAACCGTCTGGATGAGATCATCATGTTCAAGCCGCTGACCAAGGATAATGTAGGTAAGATCGTAGATCTTATGGTCAAGGAGCTCAGCGACCGTCTGGCTGACCAGGAGCTTTCTCTGGAGCTTACAGATGCTGCCAAACAGATGGTAGTGGATAACGGTTATGATCCGGTTTACGGCGCACGTCCTTTGAAGCGTTATCTCCAGAATTATGTGGAGACACTGACAGCCAAGAAGATCCTTTCCGGTGATGTACATGCCGGAGATACCATTGTGCTGGATGTGAAGGACGGAGCGTTTACCGTCAGCACGAAGTAAAAAATAACTCCATAAAGTTATGATAGATTGACAAGGAAAAGAACTGTCGGTTCTGATAGAAATCCATTTCAGGATGAAAATCGGAACCAGGCAGTTCTTTTTTGGACAAGGAATGGAATATTTTTATCAGATACTGAAGAAATAAAAAATCCTGAAAAATTTTTTACTGGCTCTTGACAAAAAATAAAATTGGTAAGATAGTAAATCTGATATTTCAGATCAGACAGCTATCCAGCAGCATCTGGGATATTGGATAAATATCAGATAAAAGGATGGAAACAGATTATGATACCAAAGGACCCGGTAATGCTTTTAAGTTACGTAAATACACAGCTGCGGGATTTTTACAGATCCCTGGATGCCTTCTGTGAGGACAGAGGACTTAACCGGAAAGAACTGGAGGATAAGCTTGACATGATCGATTATGCTTATGATCCGGCTGTGAATCAGTTTGTATAAGAAAATCAGGAACAGAAAGAAGTACCCGTTTCGAATAAAAAGACGAAGCGGGTATTTTTTTGTGGAAAAATAGGAAAAACAGAAGAAAATAAATTAGTTAAACAAATTAATTAATAGATTTTAGGTGGAAATTAAAGAAGCTGTAAATCTTAAAAAAGTGTAAAATTCACAAAAATCAATTGCATTTTTTGTGCAGATGTATATTATATATAGTTAGCCGACTAATTAAAAAAGATCACTGCTTCGTATATCATTAACAGGGAGCAGGTGTCTGATCGGATGAGAGAGGAGTGACAGCGTGTTTTGTAAGGAGGAAGATGAGAAAGAAAAGCAGAGCAGTTTTTTATCTCTGTTTATGAAGGTAGACCGTCATTTTATGACGAAATGCTTTAGTCAGATGCAGGAGCTTGGGATTTATCCGGGACAGATCCCGGTTCTGGGGCTTGTGTCCGGAAGGGATGGCCTGAGTCAGCGGGAAATTGCAAAGATCCTGCATATCAAGCCGCCTACGGTAAATGTATCGATACAGAGACTGGAGAAAGCAGGCTTTCTTTATAAGAAACCGGATGAAAAGGACCAGCGTGTGACCAGGATCTACATGACAGAAAAGGGAAAGGAAATCAAGGCAAAAGCACTGGAACGGATCCATAAAAATGAGGCTGTAATGATGGAAGGCTTCAGTGAGGCGGAACAGTGCCTGCTTCGGAGATTTCTGGAGCAGATCCTTGTAAATATCGAAAAGATCCAGCCGGAGGAAGCCATAGAAAAGCTTCATCCGGATGAAATGACAGAAAGGAAGGAACAGAAACGTGATTAAACTGATGAAATATCTGAAACGATCTGCAGGTTACATCGTACTCATCATTGCGCTTCTTTTTCTTCAGGCATACTGTGATCTGTCTCTGCCGAATTACACATCCAATATCATTAATGTGGGAATTCAGCAGAACGGTATTGAAGACAGTGTTCCTGAGAAGATCAGAAAGACGTCCATGGACAGTCTGAAGCTGTTTATGGAAGAGGATGATGCGAAAACTGTGGATGGATTTTATGAGGAAGAGGGAGATGATCTGGTATTAAAGGATAAAATCTCCAAAAAAGACAGAGAAGAACTCAACGATATCTTCGGCAAACCGATGGTGATCGTTTCTACTCTGACGTCCGACAGTGAAGAATCAAAGGCAGCTCTTGCAAAAATGGGAATCCCGGAAGGGACTGATCCACTGGCGGCTCTTTCTCAGATGCCTGCAGAGGCTCTGTCTGCTATGAAGGAGCAGGTCGGAGAAAAGATCGACAAGATGCAGGAATCCATCATCACACAGGCAGGTGTTTCCTATGTTCGTGCAGAATATGAAGCTATGGGTGAAGATGTGGACGCCATACAGATGGATTACATGAAGTCAACAGGTATCAGCATGGTGCTTATGGCATTTGTCACTATGATGGCTGCAGTATGTGTGGTATTTCTTTCATCCAGAGTTGCGGCATCTTTCGGACATGACCTCCGAGGGCTGGTTTATAACAAAGTCATAGGTTTTTCCAGCAGAGAGTACCATAAGTTTTCAACAGCGTCCCTGATCACACGATGCACGAACGATATCCAGCAGATCCAGCAGGTAATGGCTATGATGTTCCGTATCGTGCTTTATGCGCCGATCCTTGGAATCGGTGGTGTGATCCGCGTGCTTCAGAGAGATTCCTCCATGACATGGATCCTTGGGGTGGCCATTGTACTGATCATGGCATTTATGGCAATGCTGTTCAGGATCGCAATGCCGAAATTTACAGCCCTGCAGACCATGGTAGATAAGCTGAACCTGGTAACAAGAGAAATCCTTACCGGTATTCCGGTTATCCGTGCATTCAGCCGGGAAAAACATGAGGAGGAGCGTTTTGAGGATGCAAATATCACTCTGACGAAGACAAACCTCTTTGTAAACCGTTGTATGACATTTATGATGCCGGTGATGATGCTGATCATGAACGCAGTTTCTGTACTGACTATCTACAGCGGTTCTTATGCAGTAGACAGCGGAAGCATGCAGGTTGGTGATGTTATGGCGTTTATCCAGTATGCAATGCAGATCATCATGTCATTTTTGATGATCACAGCAATGTCTATCATGCTGCCGAGAGCAAATGTATCTGCATGCCGTATCAACGAGGTACTTGAGACAGAAGTCAGTGTCCAGGATCCGGAGGATCCGGTACAGCCTTCCCGGGATGTGAAGGGTACTGTAGAATTTGATCATGTAAGCTTCGCATATCCGGAGGCAGGAGAGAATGTTATCACAGACATTTCTTTCAAGGCAGAAAAAGGTGAGACAGTAGCGATCATCGGAAGTACAGGAAGCGGTAAGAGTACACTGATCAATCTGATCCCGCGTTTCTATGATGCAACAGAAGGATCTGTGAAAGTGGATGGCGTGGATGTCCGGGAAATGACACAGAAGGATGTCCGTGACAGGATCGGTTACGTTCCGCAGAAGGGTGTACTTTTCTCAGGAACTATTGACTCCAATATCCGTTACGGAAAGACAGAGATTTCGGAAGATGAAGTGAAAAAAGCAGCAGGGGTTGCACAGGCTACGGAGTTTATCGACACCAAGCCGGAGCGATATAAGACTCCGATCGCACAGGGAGGAAGCAATGTTTCCGGTGGACAGAAGCAGAGGCTTTCCATCGCCAGAGCTATCGCAAAAGATCCGGAGATCTTTATCTTTGATGACAGCTTTTCCGCACTGGATTTCAAAACAGACAGTACACTTCGGAAAGCGCTGAAAGAACATACAAAAGAAGCAACAACCATTATCGTGGCACAGCGTATCAGTACGATCTTAAATGCAGATAAGATCCTTGTACTGGACGATGGACATATGGCAGGAATCGGAAGCCATAAGGAGCTGATGAAGTCCTGCGAGGTATATCGCCAGATTGCCATGAGTCAGTTATCAGAGGAGGAATTGGCATGAGTCAGCAGAGAAGAAGAGGCCCGATGGGCGGACACGGAATGCAGCCAACAGAGAAGGCCAAGGACTTCAAAGGCTCCATGAAAAAGCTCTTTGGCTATATGGGCAGATATAAATTCCGTTTTATCCTGATGTTTATCTTTGCAGTGGCAGGTACAGCGTTTAATATTGCAGGCCCGAAGATCCTTGGAAAAGCTACCACAGAGCTGTTCAATGGTCTGGTTGCCAAGGTAAACGGTACAGGCGGTATTGATTTCAGTAAGATCGGAATGATCCTTCTGTGGACTTTGGGACTGTATGTGGCAAGTGCATGCTTTTCCCTGATCCAGGGCTTTGTCATGACGGGGATTTCCAATGATGTCACATACAATCTCCGAAAGGATATTTCAAAGAAGATCAACCGTCTGCCAATGAATTATTTTGAGAGCAGAACAAACGGTGAGATTCTTTCCAGGGTGACAAATGATGTGGATACCCTGCAGATGAGCATCAACCAGAGCATGACACAGCTGATCACATCCGTAACAACACTGATCGGTGTATTTATTATGATGCTTTCCATCAATGTGTGGATGACACTGGCAGCAGTACTGATCCTGCCGGTTTCCATGCTTATCATTAATAAAGTAATGAAACACTCCCAGAAATATTTCCAGGCACAGCAGGAGTATCTGGGAAAAGTAAATGGTCAGGTGGAAGAGAATTTCGGCGGCCATGATGTAGTAAGAGTATTCAATAAAGAACAGGACGTGCTGAAAGAATTTGAGCACGACAATCAGAAACTCTACGAGTCAGCATGGAAATCTCAGTTCTTTTCCGGGATGATGATGCCGATCATGCAGTTTGTAGGCAACTTAGGATATGTGATGGTGGCACTTCTCGGAGGGCTTTTTGCCATCAAAGGAACTATCGAGGTTGGAGATATCCAGTCCTTCTTCCAGTATATCCGTAACTTTACACAGCCGATCCAGCAGATCGCCCAGGTTACAAACCTTCTGCAGTCCTCAGCGGCAGCTTCTGAGCGGGTATTTGAATTTCTTGAGGAGCCGGAGGAAGAGCTTCAGCCGGAGAACCCGGATTCCATTGAGGGACTGGAAGGAAATGTACAGTTTGAGCATGTGAAATTCGGTTATAATCCGGATAAGATCATTGTAAATGATTTTTCCGCAGATGTGCATGACGGTCAGAAGATCGCCATTGTAGGACCTACAGGCGCAGGAAAAACGACGATCGTAAAGCTGCTGATGCGTTTTTATGATGTAAATGACGGAAGCATCAAGGTTGACGGACATGATATCCGGAACTTCAACCGCAGCAATCTCCGTGAGATGTTCGGAATGGTGCTGCAGGACACCTGGCTGTTTTCCGGAACCATTATGGAAAATATCCGCTACGGAAGACTGGACGCAACGGATGAAGAGGTGATCGCAGCAGCAAAAGCGGCCCATATCCACAACTTTATCATGCAGCAGCCCGGCGGCTATCAGATGGTTCTGGATGAGGAAACCAGTAATGTTTCTCAGGGGCAGAAGCAGCTGCTTACCATTGCAAGAGCGATCCTGGCAGACAATAAGATCCTGATCCTGGATGAGGCCACATCTTCCGTTGATACAAGAACAGAAATGCAGATCCAGAAGGCTATGGATAACCTGATGAAGGGAAGGACCAGCTTTGTTATCGCCCACAGACTTTCTACCATTAAGGATGCAGATCTGATTCTTGTCATGAAGGACGGAGATATCATTGAGCAGGGAGATCATGAAGAGCTGCTGGCACGGAAGGGCTTCTATGCGGATCTGTATAACAGCCAGTTTGAGAAAAAAGAGGCACAGGCGTGAGACTGAGATCAATCGTTATTATTTAAAAGGTGCGAAGCGGATTTCGAATGTCCGCTTCGCTTTTTTACTCTATACATCTGTTCCGCTTTCGGGTATAATTCTGTAATAAACACTCCGGAGCATGTTTTCGGAAATAATCCTGGAGTGTCCATGAAAAATGACAGAAACGGGAGGATTTTACCATGATCATAACGACAACACCATCGGTAGAGGGAAGAGCAATCCGTGAATATAAAGGAATCGTATTTGGAGAGGTGATCTCAGGAGTTAATTTTATGAAAGATCTTGGCGCGGGTCTTCGGAATTTCTTTGGCGGCAGAAGTGCCTGTTATGAGGAAGAGCTTCAGAAGGCCAGGGAAGAGGCACTGAAAGAACTGGAACAGCGGGCAGGAGCAATGGGCGCCAATGCAGTGATTGGCGTGGACATTGATTATGAGGTACTTGGCGCAGATAATGGCATGCTGATGGTTACAGCAAGCGGAACAGCGGTAGTGGTGGATTAAGGCGTATGGCAGCAGAAAACGGACGTGAATACCTTTTACATGTAACAGAGACATTAAAGCACCGGATCACACAGCTGGATGATTCCATAGAGGCCGGTCAGAAAGAAATCGAAGGAATGCACGAGTATTACTGGGAAAACTACACAGAGATGGACCAGTATGGCTACGAAAATTTCGATAACCAGCAGGCACTTCTCCATGAGATCAATGCCAGCAATGAAAAGATCGAGCTGCGCCGCAGATTCCGTAAGATGATGGATTCACCATTCTTTGGCAGAGTGGATTTCTGCTATGAAGGTGATGATGAGCCGGAGATCTTTTATATAGGTATCGCAAACCTTGCGGAGGAAAACGGTGGTCTGCCTCTGATCTATGACTGGAGGGCACCGGTGTCCGGATTGTTCTATGATTTTGACAAAGGACCGGCCTCCTATCAGGCCCCGCTGGGTGAGATCCATGGAGATATTGCGGCAAAGTGGCAGTATAAGATCCGTGGCGGAAAAATGATCTACGAGTTCGAGAGCGATGTGAAAATTGATGATGAGATCCTGAAGGCAGAGCTTGGAAGCAACGGAGATGTACAGCTGAAAAACATTATCCGAACCATTCAGAAGGAGCAGAATGCTATTATCCGAAACACCTCGGACAGGATCATGGTGATCCAGGGGGCTGCAGGAAGCGGAAAGACTTCCATTGCCCTGCACAGGATCGCATATCTCCTTTATCATGACAGAAAGAATCTGAAATCCTCTTCTGTGCTGGTACTTTCGCCCAATGGAGTATTTTCGGATTATATTTCCCATATCCTGCCGGAGCTTGGTGAGGAGAACATCCGGGAGATGAGCTTTGATCTTTTTGCCTATAAGAGACTGAAAAATACAGTGTCTGACTGCGAGGATCGTTATGATCTGATCGAGCGGCAGATTTCAGGCTTATGTGATGAGGAGCTTCTGAAGGAAAAACAGTCCCGGGATTTTCTGGACCGTATGGAAGGGTATCTGGCAGAGCTGGAAGACAGTCTTATGAATTTCCGGGATATAGAACATCGTGGCGTAGTAAAAAAAGAACAGGAAATTATTGAACTGTTTTATTTTAAATTCATGGATATCCCGCTGCTTTCCAGAATGGATGCAGTGGCAGAGTATTTCATTGATGAGGTGGAAACGCTGAAGGGCTTTGACCTTCCGGAGGAAGAAAGGGATGCTGTGAAGAGTCGTTTTTACCGGATGTATGAGACAAGAGATCTTTATGTGTTATACAATCGTTTCCTGAGGCAGGAGGGATTTCCGGCGCTTCCACAGGTACAGTACGAAAAAAGAAAGCTTCGTTATGAGGATGTGTATCCGGTTCTGTATCTGAAATACCGTCTGGAGACCCAGCAGGAAGACAGCGGTGTCCGCCATCTGATCGTGGATGAGATGCAGGATTATTCCATGATCCAGTATCTCATCATCCAGAGGCTTTTTAAATGCAAAATGACGATCCTGGGAGATCGGGAGCAGACCATGGATGGGGACCAGCAGGATGTGCTTACATTCCTTCCGAAGATCTTTGGCAAGAATATCAGAAGGATCGTGATGAATAAGAGTTACCGTAATACCATTGAGATTGCTTCCTATGCGAATAAGCTTGCGGGGATCACAGAGGTGGAGCTTTTTGAACGCCATGGAAAACCGGTGGAAGAGAAAGTATTTACGGGGCTTACCGAGGCACTGGAGCGTGTGGTAAGGGAATTGAGACTGGAGAAGCAGACAGTGGCGGAAGCCGACGAAGACATGCCGGAAAATGCGGCTTCGGAGACAGATGGGACTGAGACCGGGGAGGAGCTTTCTTACGAGACAGCAGCGGTGATCACCAGAACTGCAGATGAAGCGAGAGAGGCATATTATATTCTTCAGAAAAAACTGGAAGCAGAGGGCTTTGACACAAAGGAAAGGCTGTCACTGCTTCACAGGGACAGCACAAATTTCAAAAAAGGTCTTACTGTTACCACGTTTTATATGGCAAAGGGACTGGAATTTGATCAGGTATTTTCTGTATTTCCGGGGACTGACAGAAGTCCAATCGTGCAGAGAGCCAGATATATTGCGGCAACCAGGGCGCTGCATGAATTGTATATGTATGAAATAACAGAATAAATAACACTACAAAACGCTGTAAATGGAAATGTGAGCTGTCGCTATCTTGCCGGCTATACCGGCAAAATGGAGAAACAGCAGTGATAAATTTCCTTTTACAGCGTTTTTTGTCTATTTCATATTTTCGCAGAAGATTTCTTCCATGGATCCGGTAAGAGGAACGCCAAGCTTCTGCAGGGTTCCGTCCAGAGCGTGGAAAACCTCACGTACATTGTAGAAAGTTGCATTATTTCCCATGTGACCGATGCGGATAACCTTTCCGGCAAGGACATCGAAGGAGCCTGCCAGCATGATGTTATAGTCTTTTCTGACTCCGTCCAGGATCGCAGCGGCAGTGGTGCCTTCCGGGACTTCAAAAACAGTTACCGTGTTGGAATAGCCGCTGTGGAGATACAGCTTAAGTCCGGCTCCTGTAATGGCCTTTCGGGAGGCTGCGGCGATTTTGGCGTGGCGTGTAAGGATCCCGGGATCATCGGCAATGTTGTCAATAGCAGCCCGCAGGCCATAGATGTCGCTGATCGGCATGGTATATGGAAACCATTTTTCTTCATAATAATGTGCGAAGGTTGTGAGATTTGCGTAGAAAGAAGCAATAGGGGTCTTTCTTTCAGACATTGCCTTCTTTGCATCGCTGCTGACTACAACAAAGGTAAGGCCCGGAGGTGCAGATACCACCTTCTGTGATCCGCCGCACATGATATCGATCTGGCATGCATCAATGTTCAGAGGTTCGCCGAAGGAAGCGGAGACAGAATCTACAACGGTAAGGATCCCGTATTTTTTTAGAAGCGGGCAGATGGCAGCTACATCGTTAAGCATGCCGCTTGGAGTATCGCCGTGTACTACGGTTGCGTATTTGTAGTCATGGTTATCCGCAAGGAAGGCTTCCAGTTCCTTTACATCGAGAGTGTTCTGATAATCTCTGGTATAAAGCTCCGGTCTGCCTCCGTACATGGAAACAAAATCGGCAAAGCCTTTTCCGTAGATACCATTGTCCAGAACAAGAACCTTATCTCCGGGCTCAGTCATGGAAGCAATGGCAGCCTCCAGTCCAAGGATACCCTCACCGCTTAAGATGAGGGTTTCGTTGGAGGTGTGGAGAAGAGAGCTGATCTTCTCGCAGGTTTCTTTATAAAATTCGACAAAATCTTCGTCCAGATCCGGGTTCGTGCATTCCATGCTTCTTGCCAGACGGACATTTTCTGCGACCTGTGTAGGTCCCGGTGTCATGATCTTATACATAAGCTCACCTCTTGATCTTTATATTATTTCCGCAAATTACGGCAGCTGTTACAGCTATTTTTTTAATCCGGTTTTTCTTGCTGCAAGGTTTAATGGTGTGATCACTACGAGAACGATGACAGCTGCAACACCGATCTGGACCAGGTTTCCCGGGATGGAAGATACCGGTGCCAGTGGATTTCCATAGATGATAACCTCTGCAATGTAGTATCCTGCAACCTTGATCACGCAGGCTGCGGCAATGGCGATCACATACCATTTCATGTTCTGGTGCCGGGGATCCTCTGTGATCTTACCTACTGTGAAGCCCATGATCCCTACAATAATAAGAGTAAATGGTGCCCACAGGGTCCAGCCGGAGAGAAGGTCAAAGAGCCCCATTCCGATCCCACCGGCAATGGCTCCGGTTTTCTTTCCAAATAAAATGGCACCGATGAATAATGGCACATTTCCAAGGTGGATCAGTCCGCCGTTGGCTGCGATCGGAAGCTTAACATTAATAAATGCGGTGAAGATATAAGTCAGTGCAACAAATGCGGCTGTAATGGTGAGAAACTGAACAGATGAAAGCTCCTGGTCAGTTCTCTGAGATGTCTGAACTGCTTTTTCCATAGTGATAGATCCTTTCCTGAAAACATCGATGTATGGATGTCCTCTTTTCATATATTTTTGGTTGGGTATACTTTACAACATGAGTGTGCATGAATAAAGACACAATTATAGAAAAAAAAGAAGGGACAGATTCAAGGGGATATTTGTCATTAAAACAGGAGGCTTACTTGGTGGGGGAATAAACAGAGCTTTCGTAATGAAGGCGTAAAACGGGAAATACAGGATCAGCAGAAGAAGAGAATAAGATAGATATATCCGGGAAGATTATAATGTTAGAAAAATCCTGTACGGAGCAGGATATTTGCTTACAGGATATTCATAAAGTATAGGGAGAAATCAATTGACAAAGCTGTAATAAAATCGTAAACTATAGCAAAGAGTGTGTTCAGGAGTGAATATTCCGGACACATTTTGTGACTGATGATGATTATGAGGAGGATACTATGAAGAATAAAAAATTTATTGCACTTTTAGCTATGACTGTTGCTCTTTCTGGTGTCATGACGGCATGTAGTTTCGGAGGAGGAAAAGAGGACAGCGTGGTTGTGGAGTCTACTCCTACTCCGACACCAGCGAAAAAAGCGAAGGTTACACCGACTGTTGCAGCAGACGCACAGAATACAACCTATACATCCAAGGATAAATCCGTAGCGATCAAGCTTCCAGATGCAACCTGGGCCAACAAGTCCGATGAGACAGATATGGTAAGCTTCGAGTCTCCGGACCAGGGCAGGATCCTGATCCTTCACGGCTCCGGTGCAGATCTGGAATCTGCAGTGATCCCGAACTCCCAGGATATGGCAGTTTCCATGACACAGGCAGAGAACATGGTAAATGGAACCGATTTTGAGATCCAGGATTACAAGGCAGATCAGAAAGACGGAATCAACATTTATTCCTATACTGTGAAATATAAGGATACGACCAAGAGTGACGGTTATGTATATGCTATCAATAAATACTTTGTAAATGACAGTGAGTATTACAGCCTTGTGGCATCTGTTAAAAAAGAGGATGCTCTGAAAAAGGTTCAGGAGTCTGTCGACAGCTTTGCGATCCTTGGTGATTCCACTCTGAAGAGTGCGGCAAATGGTTCCGCAGCCAAGACTGCCGGTAAAGGTAATGCAGCAGCTTCCTCTGACGGAAGTGCATCTGCAGATGGTAATGCAGCAGCTTCTTCTGACGGAGCAGCAGATGGAACTACAGCTGCCGACGGAAGCACATCTACAGACGGAAGTGCAGCATCTGACGGAACATCTACAGACGGAAGCAGTACATCTGATGGTTCTTCCAATGGAACTGCATCCACTGACAGCAGCTCCTCCGGTGCTATCGTAAATGGCGGATTTACAGATGAGCAGCTTGGCAACACAGATGAGACAAGAACTATTTACAGAAACTCCGATGGTAAACCACGTGTTATCGTTCCGGACGGAAACGGTGCATGGATGGATAACGAAGGAAACCGTTTCACCTTCTCTTCTCAGTATGACTGTGATGTATATGAAGAGGACGGAACAAGCTTCTACTGGCATGGTGAGGCTGCAGACGTATACTATATGCCTGTACAGTAAAGCCTGGAGCAACAGGAGATTCGGTTAGATAAGAATTCCGGGATCACAGCTTTTGTGGCTGCGGTCCCGGATTTTTTGTGTCATATTATGTCAGAGGCGTATACTTATACAGGAAGACATGGTATAATGTGAACGCTGCGGGCGATGGAACGCCCGGAAAATATTTGGAGGTTTTTATGGAAGCATACAGTGATTTCGCCAGAGTTTATGACATTTTCATGGACAATGTGGAATATGAAAAATGGGCGGAATATCTTATAGGAAGTCTTAAAGAATATGGAATTGAAGACGGGATCGTGCTGGAACTTGGCTGTGGGACCGGAGTGATGACAGAGCTTCTGGCTGAGTCCGGTTATGATATGATCGGTGTGGATAACTCTGAGGAAATGCTTGGCGAAGCCATGGAAAAACGTGCAGAATCCGGTCATGAGATCCTTTATCTGGAACAGGATATGCGGGAGTTTGAACTTTATGGAACAGTACGTGCTGTCGTCAGCGTCTGTGACTGTATGAATTACATCACAGAGGAGGATGATCTGCTTACTGTATTTAAACTGGTGAACAATTATCTTGATCCGGATGGAATTTTCATATTTGATATGAACACCCCGTATAAATACCGGGAAATGCTTGGAAATACGACTATTGCAGAGAATCGGGAAGAGGGAAGCTTTATCTGGGAAAATGAATTTGATGAGGAGGCCGGGATCAATGTGTATGATCTGACTCTGTTTCTTCCGAGAGAAGATGGTCTTTATGAGAGAGACGAGGAAATTCATTACCAGAAGGCCTATGATCCGGAGAAAGTAAGGGAACTTCTTGAAAAGGCAGGCCTGATCCCGCTGGCGGTTTATGACGCATACACCAAGGATGCACCGAAGCCGGACAGCGGAAGACTGACTTTTGTGGCCAGAGAACATGGAAAGGAAATTCCGTCAGACGAGAAATAAAGGAGGAAATTTTTTATATGAGTGATTATATTGTAAGAGCAACAGCGGCAAACAGCCAGATCCGTGCATTTGCGGCTGTTACAACCGATATGGTGGAGATGGCGAGAAAGAATCATAACACCAGTCCGGTGGCAACAGCGGCACTGGGACGTCTCCTTACCGGCGGTGCCATGATGGGAGCTATGATGAAAGGGGAAAAGGATCTCCTTACACTTCGGATCCATGCAGGCGGACCACTGCAGGGAATCACAGTAACTGCAGATTCTCACGGAAATGTAAAGGGCTATGTGGGGAATCCGGATGTATGTATCCCGGCAAACAGCAAAGGCAAGCTGGATGTTGCGGGAGCTGTCGGCGTAGGCTTTATGGATGTGATCAAGGATATGGGACTGAAAGAGCCATATGTGGGACAGGTTGCTCTTCAGACCAGCGAGATCGCAGAAGATCTCACCTATTATTTTGCAACCAGCGAGCAGGTTCCGTCTGCGGTAGGACTGGGTGTGCTGATGAATAAGGATAACACAGTCCGTCAGGCGGGAGGCTTTATTGTACAGCTGATGCCTTTTGCAGAGGAAGAGGTGATCGCAAAGCTTGAGGAAAACGTATCAAAGATCGATTCTGTTACCAATCTTCTGGAGCAGGGACACACACCGGAAAGTCTTCTTGAAAAAGTACTGGAAGGCTTTGACATAGAGATCAATGATACACTGCCCACACAGTTCCATTGCAACTGTTGCAGAGAGCGTGTGGAAAAAGCGCTGATCAGCATCGGAAGAAAAGAACTTAACGAGATGATCCAGGAAGGCAAGGACATTGAGATGAACTGCCATTTCTGCAATAAGAATTATAATTTTACCGTGGAAGATCTTAAGAGGATCATAAGAGAGTGCAAGCGATAAAACTCGGGAGGAAGAAAAAATGAAGCATGGTTTTATCAAGGTGGCAGCGGCAACGCCGAGAGTTACCGTTGCAGATTGCAAGGCAAACGGAGAGGAAATCCTTAAGGCCATTCATGAAATGGAAAAGGAGCATGTCAAGCTGATGGTATTTCCGGAATTTTGTATCACAGGATATACCTGTCACGATCTTTTTCTCCAGAGATGTCTTCTGGACAGTGCGTGGGATGAGCTTCTGCATATTGCGGAGGAGACAAGGGAGACGGACGCCCTGATCTTTGTGGGACTCCCGCTGCGTCACAGAGGCAAGCTCTATAATGTGGCAGCAGCTCTGAATCATGGCCGTATCGTGGGATTTGTGCCGAAGACTCATATTCCGAATTATAATGAGTTTTATGAGCAGAGACAGTTTGCAGGTGCAGAGGAAGAAGATGTGGAATTTGTGGACTTCCTGAAGTGCGAGAAAAATGAGGAGGATGAGTTCTGGGATGAAATTCCTTTTGGAACAGAGCTGATCTTTGAATGTAAGGAATTTCCGGAATTCACCGTTGCAGCAGAGCTTTGTGAGGATCTCTGGGTCCCTGCGCCGCCAAGTATCCGTCATGCCATCAACGGTGCGCATATCATCGTTAATCTCTCTGCCAGTGATGAGATGGTAGGTAAGGATTCCTACCGGAGAACTCTGGTAAGCGGGCAGTCAGCACGACTGATCTGCGGATATATTTATGCCAGTGCAGGGGAAGGGGAGTCTACCCAGGATCTCGTGTTTGGCGGACAGAATATGATTGCAGAGAACGGTTCCATGCTTGCGGAAAGCAGACGCTTTGAGAACAGCATCATTTACAGTGAGATCGATGTGCAGAGACTGGCTGATGAGAGAAGAAGAATGTCCACGTATCCGGCAGTTTCTACCTGCAGTCATACAAGAGTTGATTTTTCCGTAGCAGAGGAGGAAACAAGACTTACCAGAAAATATCCACAGTATCCCTTCGTTCCGTCTGTGAAGGAAGAGCGTGATGAGCGCTGCGAGGAGATCCTGAACATCCAGGCTATGGGACTTAAGAAACGTATGGAGCATATTCACAGCAGGAGTGCGGTGGTAGGACTTTCCGGAGGACTGGATTCTACCCTGGCGCTTCTTGTAATGGCACGTGCCTTTGACCGGATGGGAATGCCGAGAGAGCAGATCCACTGTGTGACCATGCCATGCTTTGGAACCACAGACAGAACCTATCAGAATGCCTGCAAGTTAAGCCGCTGCCTTGGTGCAAGGCTTACCGAGGTAAATATCAAAGAGGCGGTAAATATCCATTTTCGGGATATTGGACATGATCCGGAGATCCACGATGTGACGTATGAGAACAGCCAGGCACGTGAGCGCACCCAGATCCTGATGGATACGGCAAATAAGGAAGGCGGCGTTCTTGTGGGAACAGGAGATCTTTCCGAGCTGGCTCTTGGCTGGGCGACCTATAATGGCGATCACATGTCCATGTATGGTGTGAATGCTTCTGTTCCAAAGACACTGGTACGTCATCTGGTACGTTATTATGCGGATACCTGCGGAGATGAGGAACTGAAGGAGGTTCTTCTGGATATCCTGGATACTCCGGTAAGCCCGGAGCTTCTTCCTCCTAAGGATGGCAAGATCGCTCAAAAGACTGAGGATCTGGTAGGACCTTATGAGCTTCATGATTTTTATCTGTATTACATGCTGCGTGCAGGATTTACACCGGATAAGATCTACAGGCTTGCCTGCCTGACCTTTGACGGGATTTATGATAAAGAGACGATCCTGAAATGGCTGAAAACCTTCTATCGGAGATTTTTTGCCCAGCAGTTCAAGCGTTCCTGTCTGCCTGATGGCCCGAAGGTAGGTAGTGTGGCACTTTCTCCAAGAGGAGATCTCAGAATGCCAAGTGATGCAAGTGCAAGGATCTGGCAGGATGTGCTGGAGAAGATTGAAATCTGAACGTAGATCGCAAAGCGGAGAGCTTAAGTGTTCTCCGCTTTTTTTATTGCGTCCGTGATAGCTGAAAGGAGCACCTGGGAGGTATATTTCCGGTCTCCTGCATACTGAATGTCTTCCAGGGACTGACTGGAATAGATCTGACTTGCCAAAGAATCCAGAACCGGTTCCATAAGAGGATAGGAAGCTTTTGTCGTTTCATTTAAATTCACCAGACGGATGGCCTTGATCCTGTCAGCATTTACAGTAACTTCCACATCGAAGGTATTATCATTCAGAGTGATGGAAGAGGTATAGACGCCCGGCTTGTAGCGGGATTTTTCGCCGGCTGTATGACTGGCATTTTTTCCGGGACCGAACATGAAGAAAAGAACGACAGCCAGAACAACAGCCAGAGCCAGAAAGACAGCTGTGTAAATGATCTCTTTCATATGTAGAACGATGATCCTGGTTTTGGAACTCATGGCGCACGCCTCCCAAAGCTTTTTGTATAGTTTATTATCGGGATAGAGGATTTATGCCACAGCTGTGCGCAGACCATCCGATACCGTGTCTGGAAAAATAAGGAAAAGAGCAGGCAGATATTTCAGAATATGGAGAACGACCGTTCTATAGGAGCAGAATTTGTGGTATGATAGGAATACTTCAGGCGCAGGAGGGCGCCGGAATGACTGAAAATCTGCAAGTGATCGGGAGGATGAAGATGTCATTACAGTTTATCATAGGAAGTTCCGGAAGCGGAAAATCCTGTTATGTTTATCAGAATATAATAGAACAGGCGGGGCTGCATCCTGAGAAGCTTTTTTATGTGATCGTGCCGGAGCAGTTTACCATGCAGACCCAGAAGACCCTGGTTGAGATGAGTCCGGGCAAAGGAATCCTGAATATTGATATCCTGAGCTTTGAGCGTCTTGCATACCGTGTTCTGGAGGAAGTTGGAGGAGACAGCCGCACCCTTTTGGAAGAAACCGGTAAGAGTATGGTGCTGCAGAAGATGGTACAGCAGCATGGAAAGGAGCTTTCCTATCTGGGAGGTCAGATGCGTAAAGCAGGATACCTGGATGAAGTGAAGTCTATCCTGTCGGAGTTTATGCAGTACGATATCCGGGACAGTGAGATTCAGGAGATGATCGAGGATTCCGGTGACAGAGCGTTACTTCAGATGAAGCTGAAAGACGTAGCTGTTCTTTACCAGGCATTTACCGGATATCTGAAGGATCATTATATGACGGGAGAAGAAGTAATGGATGCGCTGGAAAAAGCTCTTCCGTTTTCTGAAAAAATGAAAAACAGTGTACTTCTTCTGGATGGTTACACCGGTTTTACTCCTATTCAGATGCGTGTTGTGGGAGAACTTCTTGCTGTCTGTGAAAAGGTGATGGTAACGGTGACTATGGATGCGGATGAGAATCTGAGCATGAGAGGAAAACCTTATCAGCTTTTTTATATGAGCCGTCAGATGATCCACGGGCTTTCGGAGCTGACCAGGGAGATCGAGACGCCGGTTCTTTTGAAGGATGTGGGAAAATCCCGCTTTTCCCAGGCACCTGCCCTCCATTTCCTTGAAAAAAATATTTTCCGTTACCGAAAAAATATATACAAAAAAGCGCAGGATGAGATCTGCATGTTTTCGGCAGTGAACCCGCAGAAGGAAATGGAAGAAGCTGCCCGCCGGATCGCCAGAC
>OGXW01000530.1_pt1 | contig 28715 bp, 25 predicted proteins | sample 1576341 | NCBI WGS metagenome assembly OGXW01 (sample SAMEA3541592, study PRJEB24748) | human gut metagenome | biome: human gut; feature: human-associated habitat; material: faeces | place: China | collected 2012
TGGGATACAATAGGAATTATCCATATCAGGATTACACTGTCACAGAAACAGTCAGAGTACAGGCAAGGTGGATTGCAAATACATATACTCTTAGATTTGATGGCAATGGTGCTGACAGCGGAAGCGTGGCTGACATGACAGTTAGTTATGATTCGGATATATCTCTGCCATTGAATGGATATACACTTGATAGAAATACCTTTGCAGGCTGGGCTTTGGACTCATCAGCCCATGTGGGAGCCTATTTTGCAGGGCAGAATATATTGTCATCTGCCATAATTGATGCTGCAGGAATGACTAATCAGAATAATGCTGTTATTACACTTTACTGTGCCTGGGATCCGGCCGCAAATATAAGTGTCAAGAACAAATCCTTTACCCTGGAGGAAGCCAGAAATGGTTTGATTACAGAGGAGAAGCTGTTTGAAGATGCATATGCAATGGATGAGATTCTGGACAGGGAGATTCTGCCTGGAACTCATGACCTTGGAGATGGCAGGACAAATTCTTTTATTATAACGAATTACAGCCCGGAGGAATTTCCTCAGTTTACAGATTCAGGTTCGAATACTATAACATATCAGGTTATTGATTCTGTTGGAAATGTGACAGAGAAAACCATTACTGTGTATATAGTGAATAACGCACCACAGGAGCCTGAATCTGGTGAGGGGACATACCGGGTGCGATTTATAAGTGAGAAGTATTATGACAAGCCGGAGGAAGAAGGAGGATTGATGAAAAAGTCTATATGGCGCACCAATCCTGAGTATGCTGAGCTGTTAAGAAAATAATACCTGAGTCTCCACAAAATGTAATTAAAAATTGCTATATCGGTAAAGGAAAGATTAAAGAAACAAAAAGCTGGATGTAAATACATAAAATAACAATAGGGTACATGTAGAGAAAATCCCCCAGCCTAAGAAGGCTGAGGGATTTTTATATACACTTTCTCAATTCGGTTTTTATCCAGACTGTCGATTCTAAGCAATACATTGTCATCTGTCAGGATTATCTCATTTCTCTCAGGCAAATGATCAAGCTGCTCCAGGCAATAGCCACCAACAGTGTCATAATCGTCAGACTTGAGATTTAAGCCTAGTTCGTTGCTTACATCCTCAAGGTTGGCGGAACCAAGCACCAGATACTCTCTGTCACTGATTTTGGTTATGTCATCTACCTCGTCAGTGTCATACTCATCCCTGATTTCACCGACTATCTCTTCAAGCAGGTCCTCTAAAGTGATGAGTCCTGCTGTTGTACCATACTCATCCAGAACAATTGCCAGAGAGATAGAAGACTTCTTCATCTCAAGAAAGAGGTCTGATGTGTTTTTATGCTCAAAGGTAAAGTATGGCTCATACATAAGTGCCTCTATTGAGAAGTTATCCATTTCTTCCTGAGTCAATAAAAGCAGGTCTTTTATGTTAATGATACCCACTACCTTGTCAGAGGATTCTTCGCATACCGGAAGACGTGTGAATTTGTCTTTTCTGAAAATTTCAACAACCTCTTCGTATGTAGCATTCACATCAACACAGGTCATGTCGATTCTTGGAACCATGACCTCCTTGGCTTCCGCATTTCCAAAGTCAAAGAGATTGTGAATCATGTCTCGTTCTTCATCCTCGATAACACCTGACTCCTGACCTACATCAACGATAGTACGGATTTCTTCTTCGGTCATGGTATTCTGATTGGCATTTGGCTTGACTCCTATCAGGAAGAGAAAGCCCATGGAAAGCCTGTTGACTATGAAAATAGCAGGTGTGAGTACCTTCATGAAGATACCTATGATTCCAGCTACTTTGAGTGCCAGCTTATCTGCCTGCAGGGTTGCCATTGTCTTTGGAGATACTTCACCAAATATAAGAATCAGCAGGGTAAGTATACCAGTTGCAATTCCTGCTCCCATGCTTCCAAGAAGTCTGACAGCCAGGGTAGTGGCAAGGGATGATGCTGACAGGTTTACAATGTTGTTTCCAATAAGTATTGCTGAGAGCATTTTTGCTGAGTCGTCTGTAACGCAAAGAACCCTGTCAGCCCTTTTATCTCCGGCCTCAGACAGGGTGCGCATGCGTATTTTATTGACGGTGGTCAGCGCTGTCTCTGCAGATGAGAAAAATGCAGAGAACAGCAAGAGTACAATTAGTATAATAATTTGCGCTATATCACCGGCGTCCAAATAAATTCACCTCATTAAAATATTTTAGTTTCCATCTGTGCTGTAGTTAGGAGCTTCCTTTGTGATATGAATATCATGTGGATGGCTTTCCTTAAGTGAAGCAGCAGATATCTTTACAAATTTTCCGTTTTCTTTAAGTTCATCAATTGTTTCACAGCCACAGTAACCCATTCCTGAACGGATACCACCGATAAGCTGGAATACTGTATCCTCAAGAGTTCCTTTGTATGCTACACGGCCTTCAACACCTTCTGGAACAAGCTTCTTTGCACCTTCCTGGAAGTAACGGTCTTTTGAACCATTTTCCATAGCTGCGATAGATCCCATTCCACGATATACCTTGTATTTTCTTCCCTGGAATAATTCAAATGTTCCCGGTGCCTCATCGCAGCCTGCGAACATTGAACCCATCATACATACATTAGCTCCGGCAGCAAGTGCCTTTGTCATATCTCCAGAGTACTTGATACCGCCATCGGCGATAACTGGGATGCCGTACTGCTTAGCTACCTCATAACAATCCATGATTGCTGTAATCTGTGGTACACCGATTCCTGCAACGACACGGGTTGTACAGATAGAACCAGGTCCGATACCAACCTTGACAGCGTCAGCACCAGCCTCGATAAGAGCCTTTGCAGCAGCACCTGTTGCTATGTTTCCAGCGATTACCTGCAGGTCTGGATAAGCAGCTTTTACTTTCTTTACAGCCTCGATGATGTTCTTTGAATGTCCATGAGCTGAATCCATAACGATTACGTCTACATGTGCATTTACAAGAGCCTCAACACGCTCCATCATGTTGCCTGTGATACCTACACCGGCACCGCAGAGAAGACGTCCCTGTGAGTCCTTTGCAGATAATGGATATTTAACCTGCTTCTCGATATCTTTGATAGTGATAAGTCCTTTTAAGTTGTAGTCCTTATCTACGATTGGCAATTTCTCTTTTCTTGCTTTTCCGAGAATAACCTTTGCTTCCTCAAGAGTGATTCCCTCTGGAGCTGTGATAAGGTTCTCAGATGTCATAGACTCTTTGATTTTCTTAGTGAAATCTGTTTCGAATTTAAGGTCACGGTTGGTGATAATACCAACGAGCTTGCCGTTTTCTGTAATAGGAACACCAGAAATCTTGAATTTGCCCATAAGATTGTCTGCATCCTGAAGAGTATGCTCTGGTGAAAGTGAAAATGGATCTGTGATTACTCCGTTCTCAGAACGTTTAACCTTGTCAACCTCATCAGCCTGAGCCTCAACGGACATATTTTTGTGGATGATACCAATACCACCCTGTCTAGCCATTGCGATAGCCATTTTAGATTCTGTAACTGTATCCATTGCCGCACTCATCATTGGAATGTTAAGTTCGATAGACTTTGTTAGGTGTGTGTTAAGCTTTACCATGTTCGGTGTAACTTCCGAATACTGTGGAACTAAAAGAACGTCATCGAATGTGATTCCTTCGCCGATAATAGTACCCATTTTTGAATTCCTCTCTTTCGTCTTCTATAGTAAATAGTTATTTTAAATATAATTTTACTGACTATAGCAAAATTCTTAAATGATGTCAAGGTGTTGATAAGCTTGTTTGACAAAAATTATATTATTAATTAGAAATTCTTATAAATGAATATTTAAATAAATCATAGGTTTTCTGGTTCCATTATTTCCTATTATATGGTATTCTTTTTCGTGGGCAAAGGGGTCCGTAACGGATGTTCTATGCCCATTTTTACTTTTGGGTATTTATATAAAAGGAGCGCATATGGAGTTCAGACCATGTATAGACATCCACAATGGCAGGGTGAAGCAGATTGTGGGTGGCAGCTTAAAGGATAAAGACAATCAGGCGGAGGAAAATTTTGTCTCCCAGATGGATGGTGCTTTTTATGCCAATATGTACAAAAAAGCCGGTATAAGGGGAGGGCATATTATCCTGCTCAATCCTGTGACCAGCGAATACTATGAGGCGACCAGGGCACAGGCACTTCTTGCCCTGCATAGCTATCCGGGGGGGTTACAGATTGGCGGCGGAATCACAGCAGACAATGCAGCCAAGTTTATAGAGGCTGGTGCAAGCCATGTGATTGTCACATCTTATGTCTTTAATAATGGAAGAATAGATTACAATAATTTGGAAAAATTAGTCGATGCTGTTGGAAAAAGCCATCTGGTACTGGATTTATCCTGCAGAAAAAAGGATGACAGCTACTACATAGTAACAGACAGATGGCAGAAATTTACAGACGAAGTCATAACAGAGGAGCTCCTTGATGAGCTGTCACAGTATTGTGATGAGTTTCTCATCCATGCAGTGGATGTGGAGGGCAAGGCAAGCGGCATAGAAAAAGAGCTGGTGAGCCTGCTGGGAGACTGGGGCAAAATACCTCTGACCTATGCCGGTGGAGTCCACAGCTTTGAAGACTTAAGACTTATTAAGGAACTGGGACACAACAGGGTAAGTGTGACAATTGGAAGTGCGCTTGATTTGTTTGGCGGCGGCATGAAATTTGAGGATGTTATAGCATTTTGCGGTAACTGACATACACCTTAAGCTGCCATGCATCCAGATAAGCTGCCAGTTACAGGTTTGATGGTGGCAGGTTCGGTTGAGGATGCTGAAATTTTAGAATGGCATTATTATATGAACAATTAATATAAGAATGGAGGACATTATGAGCAAGTATACAAAACAGGACATTATGAAAATGGTAGACGAGGAGGACATCGAGTTTATCCGCCTGCAGTTTACAGATATTTTTGGAACATTAAAAAATGTAGCGATTACATCCAGCCAGCTTGAAAAGGCACTGGATAACAGGATTATGTTTGATGGTTCTTCAATCGAGGGCTTTGTGAGAATTGAGGAATCAGATATGTATCTGTATCCGGACCTTGACACCTTCCAGATTTTCCCATGGAGACCACAGCAGGGTAAGGTGGCACGAATCATATGTGATGTATACAAGGCAGATGGCACTCCTTTTGAGGGTGACCCGCGTTTCGTCTTAAAGCGTCAGATTGAGGAGGCAAAGAAGCTGGGCTATACCTTTAATGTGGGACCGGAGCTTGAGTTTTTCCTTTTCCATCAGGATGAAAATGGCATGCCAACCACAATCACCCATGAAAAGGCAGGATATTTTGACCTTGGACCAAATGATTTGGGAGAAAATGCCAGACGTGACATGGTTTTAACTCTTGAGGATATGGACTTTGAGATTGAGGCATCCCATCATGAGGTGGCACCAGCCCAGCACGAGATTGATTTCAAATATGATGAAGCACTGGCTACGGCTGACAATATTATGACCTTTAAGCTGGCAGTGAAAACTATAGCAAAGCGCCACGGCATGTATGCAAGCTTTATGCCAAAGCCAAAGTACGGCTCAGCAGGCTCTGGAATGCATATCAATATGTCTCTGCAGAAGGATGGCAGAAACCTATTTGCCAGTGAGACAGATGAACTGGGACTCACCCGGGAGGCATATTATTTTATAGGTGGTATCATGAAGCACATGAAGGGCATGACGGTGATTACAAACCCGATTGTAAACTCATACAAGAGACTGGTGCCGGGATATGAGGCTCCAATCAATATAGCCTGGTCAGCGACAAACAGAAGCCCTCTGATCAGGATACCATCAACCAGAGGAGAGAGCACCAGAATCGAGCTCAGAAATCCTGACCCATCAGCAAACCCATATCTGGTGCTTGCAGTGTGTCTTGCAGCAGGACTTGACGGCATCAAAAATAAAATTACACCTCCGGATGAGATTAGGGAAAACGTATTTGAGTTAGACAAGCAGGAGCTTGAAGAGCATGGAGTAGAAGCTCTGGCAACTGATTTACATCAGGCTGTAAAGGGGCTGAAAAAAGATAAATTCATTCAGGAGGTGCTTGGAGTACATATCGCAGAGAAGTACATCGAGGCAAAGGAAGCTGAGTGGGAATCCTACAGAGCTCAGGTGACAGACTGGGAAGTAGAAGAATATTTATATAAATTCTAAAGGTGAGAGTAGCTGTGAATAATATTGTAGTAGCATTTCCAAAAGCGGAAGTCGCAAAAAATGTGAAAAAAATATTGGCGCAGAGTGGATATTCCGTTACAGCAGCCTGTACAACCGGAGCACAGGCACTTTCCAGCATGGGAGATTTGCAGTCTGGAATAGTGGTGTGTGGCTACAGATTTGTGGACATGATGTATACAGAGCTATATGAGTATATGCCCAAGGAATTTCAGATGCTTTTAATAGCATCTGCGGATGTGGTGAGAGACAGGGATGTGGACAATCTGGTTTCACTTGCCATGCCCCTTAAGATTCATGAGCTTTTGCATACTGTAGAGATGATGGATTATACCATTACAAGGCGGAAGAAAAAGCAGCGCCAGAGACCTAAGCCAAGGTCTGCGGAGGACGTGCAGATTATGGAAAAGGCAAAGGCTGTTCTCATGGAAAGAAATGGATTTTCGGAGGAAGAAGCGCACCGGTACATACAAAAGCGAAGTATGGATAATGGAACAGGGCTTGTTGAGACAGCGCAGATGATTTTGAGTCTTATGACGGAAACATGAAGCAGTATATTAAAGTTTACACAGGGGTATCTTAGTGGTATCGTATAGTATGTGAGGTTTTCTGCCTGCCCTGTTGCTACAGGCTTAAAGCGAAAACGTCAGATATCATGATAATAAAAAATAAAATATAAAAATAAGAGAGGAACTATTATGTTTAAGGTTAATGACAATTTCCAGAAATTACCTGGAAGCTATTTATTCAGCACAATTGGAAAAAAGGTGGCTGCTTACCAGCAGGCAAATCCAGACAAGGAAATAATTAAATTAGGTATCGGTGATGTGACACAGCCACTGGCTCCAGCTATTATTGAGGCTCTTCACAAGGCTGTTGACGAGATGGGCAATGCCGAGACCTTCCGTGGCTATCCACCAGAAGGAGGATATGACTTTTTAAGAAATATAATTGCGAGCACTGATTACAAGGCAAGAGGCTGCGACATTAGTGCTGATGAAATCTTTGTATCAGACGGAGCAAAGAGCGATTCTGCAAATATTCAGGAGCTTTTCTCTTTAGACAGCCGTATTGCAGTTACAGACCCTGTTTACCCTGTATATGTTGATTCAAATGTTATGGCTGGAAGAACAGGAGAATATGATGCAGCTACAGAGAGATGGAGCAATGTAATCTACATGCCTTCAACAGCTGAAAATGGATTTGTACCAGAGCTTCCAAAGGAAGTGCCGGACATGATTTATTTATGCCTGCCAAACAACCCAACAGGTACAACCCTCACAAAAGACCAGCTTCAGGTATGGGTAGACTATGCAAACAAGAATGGCTCAGTAATAATCTTTGATGCCGCTTATGAAGCATATATAAGTGAGGCAGATGTACCTCATTCGATTTATGAGTGTAAAGGAGCAAAGACCTGCGCAATCGAGCTTAGAAGCTTCTCAAAGAATGCTGGCTTTACAGGAGTACGTCTTGGTTTCACAGTAGTACCAAAGGAGCTTAAGTGCGGTGATGTATCACTTCATGCTATGTGGGCACGCCGTCATGGAACAAAGTTCAATGGTGCTCCATACATCGTGCAGAGAGCAGGAGAGGCTGTATACTCTGAGGCTGGCAAGGCACAGCTCAAGGACCAGGTGGCATATTACATGAACAATGCCAAGACTATCAAGGAAGGACTTGCAGCAGCAGGCTACACAGTATACGGAGGGGTAAATGCACCATATATCTGGCTTAAGACACCAGACACTATGAATTCATGGGAGTTCTTTGATTATCTTCTTGAGAATGCCAACGTAGTTGGTACACCGGGCTCAGGTTTTGGACCAAGCGGAGAGGGATATTTCAGACTTACTGCATTTGGTAATTATGAGAATACTGTTAAGGCGCTTGAGAGGATTAAGAAGCTTTAATAATGGATATAACAAAAGAAAATTCAAGACTTAATATCCTGATGGGAGATATGTTTTATCAAATCCGAATGGATAAGGGCTTATCACAGGAGGATGTGGCTCGAAACATAATTTCCCAGAGGGCTGTATCCAAGTTTGAAAAGTCAGGAGATATGCCGAATTGCCTTGTACTGTGTGCTATGATGCAGAGAATGGGCGAGTCTATGGATTATTTTACTGCCATGTTGTCAAGGCATGAGTATGAATATTTTTCATGGAGAAAGGACATCTTAAGGCAGATTCAGGAAAATCGGATAGATGAAGCGGTATGGCAGTGTGAGATGGCAAAAGACCGCACACTAAATGCCAATTTACAGGAGCAGTTTATAAACTTCTGGACTGGTTATCGGAATGATGATGTAAAGATGATGCAGGATGCAATTTTTCTGACTATAGATAATCCTCTTGCGTTAACTAATGGTATGCGATGTGCAAGCACAACAGAAATATCCTATATGCTTATCTGCCTTGAGAAAAGAGCTGAAATACAGGGTAATCTTGATGAAAACAGTCTCAGGCTCCTTGATAAAATAATAAAGCATATCAGGGACAGCAAAGAAGAGGTCGAAAAAGTAAAGGTGTATGGAAAAGCTGTCTGCATTTATGGCAGATATATGACTGCAAATTCTAGGCAGAAAATGCTTTTGTACAAAGAGGCACTGGAGCTTCAGAGAAAGTATGCAAGGCTGGACGGTATGACAGAATTGTTGACTGGCTTATTAGACCAGTATGTACAGATGGGGATGACAGAGGAAGAGAATTATTCACAGATGCTTAAAGCACTTGTCGCTGTGCAGGAGGAGTTTGGAGTTAACGAAAATGCATTTGTGGTACAGGAGCTTAATACAGAGTATGTGCTTTTACATGAGGTGCTAAAAAGCTACAGGCAGGAGAGAAAGCTAAGTGTTAGGGAGATAGATGAGCAGGCATGCAGTGAAAAGACCTATCGTGCTCTGGAAAAGGGCGAGAGGGCAGCTAATCATGGCACATATGAACTATTGGCAGAACTTATGGATATTAGAATAGGAAAATATCATGCAGATATTATATCCGATAAGTACTCTGACTATAAGCTAGCAGGAGAAATTGTCATAGCAAGGCAGTCCCAGCAGCGAAATGAATCTTTGCATTTAATTGACAGGCTTGAAGCAAGTCTGGGTGAACTGGCTGAATTAGATGTAAATAAGCAGTTCATCCTGCGCTGGCGTAATATACAGGACTTTTATGATGAAAAAATAAGTCCTGCCCAGTTTATAGAGAAGACAAAGGATGCCATAAGGCTTACAATTCCGCACTGGGATATGGACTATGGAACTCATTTTTATCTGAAAACAGAGCTGACTCTGGTCTACTATATAGCAGTTGGCTATAGGGCTATGGGAAGGACGAATGAAGCTTTGGAAATTATGGAAAGGGTCTGGAATGTATATGAAGGACGGGAGATAGATGCCTGCTTTAGCATGGATGTGAGAATCCTGTTTTGGATGTTCTGGAAAAATCTGATGACAGATAAAGGAGAATATGACAAGGCACTTGATATGGCAAAAACTGGAATTGAGATGTGCTTTACTTATGGAAGAGGAAGTAAACTGAATAATTTTGTCACAGAGTTTGGGTGGTGTATAGAACATTCTGATATGGGGCTTTTAGAGACGGATAAGAGGGAAAAATATACCCGATATTATAAAAATGCCTTGGCTCTATGTGAATTATTTCAGTTAACCAGAGATGAAGCCGAATTGAAAAAATATTGTAATGATAGAAAAATCAGATTAGACATCGCGCCCTGAATAAATACCTTCATGTAAATCTATTCCATATGGATTGGAAACAACTGTGGTAGTAGTTGATTGAACTACAACTAAAGATAATAAAAATAAGATAAGATATTTTTGAAATTTTTTCATTTGTAATACTTCCTTTTCTAAATAATATGTGTAATTATAGCACCGATAAATAATATGTGAATGGACACTTTGGTTCTAAATTTTAGAATTAAAGTGTCCATTTTTGTGTGCGGAAATATGTTATATAGTGAGAATGTCGAAAATATAGCGCTAATACAGACAAAAGAAGGGAGAACACAAATGAAAAAGATTTTAAAAGCACTATCTATGGAAAAAGATGTTTTAGGGTCAAGAATAAGAAATGTATCTATTCCGACTTGTTCTGGAGGAAAACCTTGTAAGGGAGCAGGTGGAGGTGGCTGTTAAGCAGCAAAATACACTATGATAATAAACCCTTGGATATTGTTCTGAGGGTTTATTTTAGGAGAAAAATGTTAGAGATTAATCAAAATGTAAGAATAACTCATATATATAATTCTAGTAGATATAAAATATCTATTCCTAATGTTACGTCAAGATTATGGGATGTAGGGCAGGAGACGGTAGAATTATTAAGAAAAATTAACAATGCCGAATATAGAACAATCGAAGAACTGGAAAAAGAAACTCCAAGATTGGTAATAAAGGATCTTTTAGATAAACAAATAATTGTGAAAACGGATGTGCATCATTATAATGAAAATGTTTTATCCGAGATAAAATATAAATATCCATTAACGAGTTTGGTTATTGAACTTACAAATATCTGCAATTTAAATTGTGTTCATTGTTATGGAAAATTTGGAATGCCTAGAAAGAAGAAATTTGTTTCTATATCAGATATAATGAATTTGAAAAGTGAATTGGATAAACTTCATACTATGGAAGTTAGATTGTCAGGTGGAGAATGCTTTTTAAATCCAGATTTTGAGGCTATTGCACTTTATTTTCTTAAAAATGGATTTAGAGTTGGAATATATACAAATGGTGTGTTAACGGAAAGAATTAAAAAATTCTTAGAAAAAACAAAAGAATATCATTTTTATTTTGCAGTTAGTCTGGATGGAGAAGAGGAATACCATAATAAGATGAGGGGGAATGAGAATGCCTTTTCAAATACAATTTATACAATGAAAGAGTTACAAAGATATGAAAATATTGAAGTACTAGTTGAGACTGCTGTTTCAAAAATCAACATACAAAATATGAAGACAGTGGAAACAATGGTAAAATCTATATTTCCTAAATTTGAACACAAACTGTTTCTTATATCGCCAACAGATGGCTGTAATGTTTATTTTGAATATGAAGATATCCCCAAAATAAGAAAAGTATGTGATAATATATGTGATGAGTATTATTCGAGTTTGAGTGAGAGACTTAAAATTAAGAGTAAATCGATTAGATGTCACGGAGGGGTAATAAATGGGGTGTTAACCTCTGATGGAAATATTAAATGTTGTCCTATTGCTGAAGACGAAGTGTTCATTATGGGAAACATAAATGTAAGAACATTATCTGATATATGGGAAAATCCTGAAGGTGATGCTGTTGAGTTTAGAAATGACTATATAAAATCTTCAAAACAATGTAAAAAATGTATACATAAATATAAGTGTGGAAAGAAAAATTGTAGAGTTGAAGCTAAATCTTTAACAGGGGACTGGAGGAATGCAAATCCATATACATGTATGATTGTAAAGGGAAAGTATATAAAATAAAAGGAGAGTTTAGATGAAAAGTTACAAGAGAATAGTAAAAGAAATGTTTGTCACAAATAAGGGGCTGTTAGCCCTGGATTTTGTGGTGGTATTGGGCTTAATTGCGCTTCAAATCGCTATCCCTTTGTGGATGAACAGCGTGATCGATGCCCTTGACTTGCAAAAGGGGATAGCTGTATTTGCAGGGGAGGTCTTATTCTTTATCGCAGCATATCTTATCCTGTGCCTCATGTCGGCGCTCAACACCAAGCTGTATATGCGCATCGGAAATAAGCTGCTCTGGAACATGAGGGAGCGTATATATATGGCTCTATGGTGCAGTAACTACAGGGAAAATGTGCAGAAAAATAAGGATAAGTTCAAGTTTGTCCTGTCTAACCAGACCTACACAGCATTTGCAATCGTGGTTGTTTATTCGGTGGGAGGCTTTACAAATTTTCTGACAGCAATAGCCTTTCTGGCGCTGGTATTTGTCTATAGTATTCCTGTGGGAATGACTTTGATTGTAAGTATTCTGGTGACTCTTGCCGTATCATTTTTTACAGGCAAAAAGATAATGGATGGTTTTGAAATAAGCAATACCATGGAGGAAAAGGATAACAGTCAGATAGATGAGACTGTCGACATGGCAGAGGCTGCCAGAACAAACGGACTGGAGGACTATTATCTCAGAAAAAATAAAAAGGTGCATAATGAGTTTATGGGACTGTCTGAAAAGGTTGAGAGCATCTCTGCCTTTTGTGAAGCCTTAGAGGGCAGTCTGCATGCAATCATTTACATAGTTGTTGCAGGTGTTCTGGTTCTGACCACAGATGTGAGTGGCGGAAAGCTGGTTACTATACTTTTTCTTACTAATTTATTGCTGGAGACCAGCCAGCGTGTCCAGAGACAGCTACAGGTAATATTAAAAAACATTCCTATTTTCGACAAGGTTGTAGAGCTTATGGATCTGCCTCTTGAAAGCGGAAAGACCCTTGATAAAATTGAGACAATAAACTTTAAGGACATGTCACTTGAGATAGAGGACAGAAGCATCCTAAAGGATATAAACCTGTCAATCAATAAGGGTGAGAATATCCTGATAAAAGGCGAGAACGGTAGTGGAAAAAGCTCTCTGCTTAAGCTGGTGCTTGGCTTATATAAGCCTACAGGCGGTGAGGTGTGCATAAATGGTATATCAGTGAATGATTACGATTGTGAGACCTTTTACAGGGAAATCTGCTATGTGTCACAGGATGAGCTGCTCTTAAATGAGTCGGTGGAGGATTATCTGCGTCAGGTAACACACAGAGACCTAAAGGATGAGGAGATAGACAGGCTTCGTCAAAAGGTGAAGCTTAGTCCAGAGATAGAGACCATTGAGCAGAATGGTGCCACTCTGTCAGGAGGAGAGAAAAAGAAGCTTCTCATGCTAAAATGGCTTATGAGACCTGACTGCTCGCTGGTTATTTTGGACGAGATAGATGCAGGGCTTGATGATGAGACCAAGGCTATTCTTAAGGAACTTGAAAATGAGCTCTTGAAGGATAAGGAAAAAATCGTGATGAAAATATCTCATATTGATACAGATGACAGGGGATATGACCAGATTGTGAGATTGTCATAGTTGAGTGAAAGAGTGGTGGTTTGTTGGTATTAGTTGGATTTGCCAAAACCATCATTCTTGCCAGTATATATCGTGCCTGATGTGGTTTGGACTTTTTTACTGTGTTTTGAATAATTTTTTTCTAATATTTTGCATATTTGGATTTTTACCATGAAAAATTGGCGTAAGTTTTCTAAATTTTTGTTTGAAAAGCCAATAATCCGATTTTTTAGTATTGAAAAGTCGTTTTCATGGCTAAAAAGTCCAAAATATGCAAGATTCTTTAAATTTGTAAAATTTGCATTTGCAGTCTATATGTATTATAATTTGCCATAGTTGTAAAACAAATCAAATTAGTTCTTTATAATAATTCAAATGTTTTATCCCAATAAAATTTAAAGTAAATAATTAGTGAATAATAACAAAGGAGGAGATATATGGAGATTGATAGCTTTATCCAGAGAGCGGATTATCTGGAAAAGGAGATTGTCATTCTTGAGAAGAAAATAAAGAGATATCCAAAGGGGAGACTTGCCTGTGTGCATAATGGCAAGTACAAAAAGTGGTATGTCAGGTATGATGGTGAGGGGCATTATATTACTAAGAAGAAAAATAAATATTTGCATACAATGGCTGAAAAGTTATATATGGAAGCTTTGCTGGCGGATGAAAAGATAGAGTATAAGCTGCTTGTGGAGCTATTGCATGCTAATGGGATAATAAACCCAGAGAATGAGGCAGCAAATCTAAAGAATCGTGATTCGTACATAAGTCAGGTACAAAAATTGTTAGCTGAGGATTCTGATTATTTGGAATTATTTCCAGAATTCAATAACCCATTAACTGAGGTAGTGCCTAATGTAAGACCAATACATAAAGAAAATCTTAGAGTGCCGACCAGGGCAGGATATATGGTAAGGTCAAAATCAGAGGCAATTATTGTATCGTTGCTTATGGATGCGGAGATAGAGTTTTATTATGAGAGACCTGTTTCGCTGGCTGGCAACTGGTTTGTACCTGATTTTACCTGTTTTAATAAGAAGAATAAAAAGATTTATTATTATGAGCATTTCGGAATGGTGGATAATGCTGACTATAATAAAAGCATGTACAAAAAACTAAAGACATATAATGACAATGGGATATATCAGGATATTAACCTGATTTGTACATATGAAACATCAGAGACGCCGCTGGATATGAGAGATGTACAGAATCAGATAAAACGATTTTTGTTGTAGTCTGGTTATTTTTGGACTTTTTAGCGAAAAATGGTTGATTTATGTACTAAAAAATGGAGAAATTTTGATTTTATAAAAATTATTAGAAAAGAAATATGATAATTGATTATGAAAAGTCCAATTATCCATTTTTTTGGACTTAAATGCCTGATATAAAGTGAAAAAATCCAAATGCATCCAGCTTAAGTAAAAATAACAGAAAAGTCCAAACGCATCACAGCCACGACCTAAAAGTAAAACGAATGATTCCAAGCAACACAAGAATAATAAAAAGTCCCCACCAAAAAGGCAGGGACAAATCCAATTACTGATTCTTCTTAAATCCAGCTCTCTTACGAAGTGTAGGATCAAGTATTCTCTTTCTGATACGAAGGCTTGTAGGTGTAACCTCAAGAAGCTCATCTGTATCGATAAAGTCGATAGCCTGCTCCAGAGAAAGCTTTTTTGGTGGAACAAGTGTAAGTGCCTCATCAGCAGATGAAGAACGTGTATTTGTAAGATGCTTCTTCTTACATACGTTAAGCTCGATGTCCTCAGCCTTTGCACACTGTCCGATGACCATTCCAGAGTAAACCTTCTCACCAGGTCCGATGAAGAGGGTACCACGCTCCTGAGCAGAGAAGAGACCGTAGGTTACAGACTCACCTGACTCGAAAGCAATAAGGGAACCGGTTGCGCGGTAAGCAATCTCGCCCTTGTATGGCTCATATCCGTCAAAGATTGTGTTTAAGATACCATTTCCCTTTGTATCGGTCATGAACTCACCACGGTAGCCAATCAGACCACGGGCAGGAATCTTGAATTCAAGTCTTGTATATCCACCGGCAATTGAGCCCATGTTTCTAAGCTCACCCTTACGCTGCTGGAGCTTTGAAATAACTGCACCTGTAAAATCATCCGGTACATCCACATATGCGATTTCCATTGGCTCAAGCTTCTTGCCGTTTTCGTCTGTGTGGTAGAGTACCTCAGCCTTTGATACAGCAAACTCATAACCCTCACGACGCATGTTCTCAATAAGAACTGATAAATGAAGCTCACCACGTCCTGATACCTTGAGAGAATCAGGAGAATCTGTATCCTCAACACGGAGAGACACGTCTGTGTTTAACTCACGAAGGAGTCTGTCACGGATGTGGCGTGATGTAACGTATTTTCCTTCCTGACCGGCAAGGGGGCTGTCATTTACGATGAAGTTCATAGAGATTGTAGGCTCTGAAATCTTCTGGAATGGGATAGCCTCTGGTGCCTCAGGAGCACAGATTGTATCACCAATCTTTAAATCAGCAATACCTGAGATTGCTACGATAGAACCGATTCCAGCCTCTGTTACATCTACTTTATTCAGTCCGTCGTACTCATAGAGCTTGCTGATACGAACCCTTTCTCTGCGGTCTGGCTCATGGTGGTTAACAACGACTGCCTCCTGATTTACCTTTAAGAGTCCGTTGTCTACCTTACCGATACCGATACGTCCCACATACTCGTTGTAGTCGATGGTTGAGATAAGCACCTGTGTGTTTGCATCAGGATCTCCTGTTGGAGCCGGGATGTAGTTGATGATTGTCTCAAAGAGAGGAGTCATATCCTTTCTCTCGTCATCAATATTGAGCATTGCGTATCCGTCTCTTGCTGATGCAAAAACGAATGGGCAGTCAAGCTGCTCGTCTGATGCGTCAAGATCCATGAAGAGCTCAAGAACCTCGTCGATTACTTCATCAGGTCTTGCTTCCGGACGATCAATTTTGTTTACACATACGACGATTGGAAGCTTTAAGGCAAGAGCCTTCATAACTACGAATTTTGTCTGTGGCATAACACCCTCGAAAGCATCTACCACGAGGATTACACCATTTACCATCTTGAGAACTCGCTCAACCTCGCCACCGAAGTCAGCGTGTCCAGGTGTATCAATAATATTTATCTTAACGTCCTTGTACTGTACAGCAGTGTTTTTAGAAAGAATAGTGATACCTCTTTCTTTCTCAATGTCATTGGAATCCATGACACGTTCCTGAACCTCCTGATTATCACGGAACACACCAGACTGCTTAAGCAATTCATCCACGAGTGTTGTCTTACCATGGTCAACGTGGGCTATAATTGCTATATTACGAATGTTGTCTCTAGTTGTTATCATAATTTTTCCGCCTTTCAATAGACATGTTTGCAACTGTCTTATTTTATCACAAATTCAGCGTTTGACAAGGTCATTACTTATTTTTATGTAAAATGTCGGATTTTGTAGTGGAATTATCGACAGAGTTTGAGAAAATATACATAGAAAAAATGATAAAAATTGAGAGAATAAGCATTTTACAAAAGGAAGGGAGAAAATTCATGTCAGATAAAATGTTTGAAAATAACCAGGTGTCGCTAGTCGGGGAAATCGTATCGGAGCTGACTTTCAGCCATGAAGTATATGGAGAGGGCTTCTATACGATGGAAATCTCTGTGAGAAGATTATCGGATTATGTGGACTATATTCCGGTCATGGTGTCTGAGCGATTGATTGATGTGGAGGGCAGCTATGTAGGCCAGTATGTGTACATAGGGGGACAGTTCAGGTCTTTCAACAGGCACGATGAGAAAAAGAACAGGCTTGTGCTGTCTATGTTTGCCAGGGAATTGGAGCTTTTGGAGGATGGCAGCGATGATGACGCTATGAATCAGATTTTTCTGGATGGCTTTATCTGCAAGGAGGCTATTTACAGAAAGACACCTCTTGGAAGAGAGATTGCAGACCTGCTTGTGGCTGTAAACCGTTCCTATGGCAAGTCGGACTACATACCATGTATCTGCTGGGGCAGAAATGCCAGATTCGCAGCAGGCTTTGAGGTTGGCACCCATGTCCAGATCTGGGGACGAATCCAGAGCAGGGAGTATGTCAAAAAGATTAATGAGACCGAGGCTGAACAGAGAGTTGCCTATGAAGTCTCAGTCAGCAAGATTGATTTTATTGAGGACTAAAATGGACTGATAAAAATTACAAAAAAATTACAAATTTGACAAAAATATGTACTCTGTGGTATATTTCGATATTATTTGATCTGGTAACAGTGGAGGCAATTATGAGCGAAGGTGTCATAAAGGTTTATTATGGCGAAGGCAGAGGAAAGACAACGGCGGCTATAGGCAACGCTATACAGACTGCAATAGACGGCAGGGAAGCTATCATTATCCAGTTTTTAAAGGGAAAAAATGAGAGCAAACAGGAATTTTTCAAGAGATTGGAGCCAGAAATAAAGTATTTCAATTTTGCAAAGGCAGAGATTCCCTTTGAGGAGCTCGACGAGGAAAAGAAGATGGAAGAAGCCATGAACATGAAAAATGGCTTTAACTATGGCAAAAAAGTAATTGCTACTGGAGCCTGTGATCTGATAGTGCTGGATGAAGTATTAGGTCTTGTGGATCAGAAGGTTATAAGTCTTCAGGATATCAGAGAGATGTTTGAGTCAAAGCCGGATGATATGACAGTTATCTGTACAGGAAGAGTGCTGGCTGACGAAATCAGAGAGCTTGCAGATGAGGTGTATAACATAACCTTTGAAAAGTAAGCACCTGCAAACATTTCGTTGACAAGGGCGTATGCCAGTGCTACTATGGATATAGTTTAATAAAGAGATAGAGGATGCGCGAATTATCAGTAACACAGAGGATGCAGCAGAGGCAGAGGATGATGTGTGAAAGGAATAGCGCCGAAAGCTTTTGATGCTGCAATCACTAGCTTGGGAGCAGGGTGAATAATTCTGTTACTGTCATCGCAAGATGGAGGGCTATCAGTTTCGTATATATTTTTTATGTGAATTTTGACCAGCCTTTATGGGCTGGTCATTTTATCGTATAAAAGCAGTATGATGAACAAGGAAAAGTATAAGGAGAAAATCATGGCAATTTTTAAAGGTGCAGGTGTCGCAATCGTAACACCTATGAAGAGTAATGAAGAAGTAAATTATGAGAAGCTGGAGGAACTTATCGACTTCCAGATTAAAGAAGGCACAGACGCAATCATCATTGCCGGAACAACCGGTGAGAGCTCATGCCTTACAATGGAGGAGCACAGGGATGTTATTGAGGCAGCAGTCAGGTTTGTAAACCATAGAGTCCCTGTTGTTGCAGGAACTGGCTCAAACTGCACACAGACAGCAATCCAGCTCTCAAAGGAGGCTGAGGAGGCTGGCGTGGATGGTCTCTTAATCGTTACTCCATACTACAACAAGACTTCACAGGCAGGACTTGTAAAGCACTATTCAAGCATTGCACAAAACACAAAGTGTCCTATCATTATGTATAATGTGCCGGGCAGAACAGGCTGTAATCTGCTTCCTGAGACAGTTGCCACACTTTATAATATGGAAGAAAATATCGTAGGCTTAAAGGAAGCAACCGGAAATATGGCACAGGCCTCAAAGACTATGAACCTTACAGATGGCAAGCTTGACATGTATTCAGGAGAAGACGGACTTGTACTTCCTCTTATGTCAATCGGAGCAGTGGGAGTTATCTCTGTATGGAGCAATGTGGCTCCTGCCAAGGTACATGCCCTTTGCGACAGCTTCTTTAAGGGTGATATTGCTACAGCACAGAAGCTTCAGAGAGAGGCACTTCCACTGGTTGATGCCCTTTTCTCAGATGTAAATCCAATTCCTGTCAAGACAGCTATGAATCTGATGGGAATGGAGGCAGGACCACTTCGTCTTCCACTCTGCGAGATGGGGGATGAGGCAAAGGCTAAGCTGGCCAGGGCTATGACAGAGTATGGTCTTAAGCTTGCATAATAAAAGTAATCCATACAAAGGAGATTTGATATAAAATGACAAGAGTAATAATGAACGGCTGCAACGGAAAAATGGGACAGTGTATCACAGGCATATGCAAGGCTGATGAGGATATAGAAATCGTTGCAGGAATAGACTTATATGATGGAATTAAAAATGACTATCCCGTGTTTGCATCAATTGACAAGTGTGACGTGGAGGCAGATGTGGTAATTGATTTCTCTAATGCCAAGGCTGTGGATTCGGTACTGGACTACTGCGTAGAGAAGCAGATTCCGGTTGTTTTATGCACAACTGGTCTTTCGGATGAGCAGCTTGCCAGGGTAGAGGAGTGCTACAAGAAGGTGGCTATACTTAAGTCAGCAAATATGTCTCTGGGAATCAACACACTCATGGAGCTTCTTAAAAAGGCTGCCCAGGTATTTGCACCGGCTGGCTTTGATATGGAAATCGTGGAGAAGCACCATAACTTAAAGCTTGATGCACCAAGTGGTACAGCTCTTGCCCTTGCGGATTCAATGAATGAGGCTTTGGAGCAGGACTACACCTACAAGTATGACAGAAGTCAGGAAAGAAAGCAGAGAGACAAGTACGAGATCGGTATCTCAGCAGTCCGCGGCGGAAATATAGTGGGAGAGCATGAGGTGCTTTTCTGTGGACAGGACGAGGTTATTGAGTTTAAGCATACAGCTTACTCAAAGGCTGTCTTTGCAAAGGGAGCTGTGGAGGCTGCCAAGTTCTTAAAGGGAAAAGGCGCAGGCCACTATGACATGGCAGATGTTATCGCTGCAAAATAAAAATAACAATTGCAAAATGTGATTATTCCTGTATTATATACATAGGATAAGTTTATTCAGTCTCATCATAATCGTGGTGGGACTGAATTGCTGAATACCTCAAGAAAAAACGAAAGGACATAACCATGATCAACAAATTAGTAGACAAAATCAAAAAGACAAATGCACCTATAGTAGTAGGTCTGGATCCAATGCTTTCCTATGTGCCGGAGCATATTCAGAAGAAGGCATTTGAGGAATTTGGAGAGACTCCGGCAGGAGCAGCAGAGGCTGTCTGGCAGTATAACAAAGCAATTGTAGATGCTACATATGATTTGATTCCTGCGGTTAAGCCACAGATTGCCATGTATGAGCAGTTTGGAATTGAGGGTGTGAAAGCCTTCCAGAAGACAGTTGATTATTGCCACGAGAAGGATTTGGTGGTTATTGGAGATGTTAAGCGTGGAGATATAGGCTCTACATCTGCTGCCTATGCAACAGGACATCTGGGAAAGGTACAGATTGGAAGCAAGAGCTATTCAACCTTTAACGAGGATTTTGCAACAGTTAATCCATATCTTGGAACAGATGGAATCAAGCCTTTTGTAGATGTATGCAAAGAGGAGAAGAAGGGTATCTTTATCCTTGTGAAGACTTCAAACCCATCAAGTGGAGAGTTTCAGGACCGTCTCATCGATGGCAGACCATTATATGAGCATGTAGGCGAGAAGGTAGCTGAGTGGGGCGCAGAGTGTATGGGCGATTCCTATAGCTACGTGGGAGCTGTTGTAGGTGCTACATATCCAGAGCAGGGCAAGCTTTTAAGGAAAGTAATGCCTAAGAGCTTTATTCTGGTACCGGGTTATGGCGCTCAGGGAGGAAAGGGAGCAGACCTTGTACATTTCTTCAATGAGGATGGACTGGGAGCAATAGTAAACTCATCAAGAGGTATCATAGCTGCTTACAAGCAGGACAAGTACAAGGAGATGGGAATTACTCCGGAGAATTTTGCAGATGCATCCCGTGCGGCAGTTGAGGATATGATAGCTGATATAGCAGGAGCTCTTGCAAACAAATAGATTAAAACTGGATTTAATTAATACATAAAATTACAGCAGGTGCTTTTATGTATGTTATGTATTATAAGGGCAGAACCTGTGGGTGCTGCCCGATTTTTTAGGAGATAAAATATATGGCAGAGAAATATGAAGAGATAGTTACAGTTCTGTCTCAGAGAAGTCTGGGAAACGACATATACGATTTGGTATTGCAGACAAAGGACATAGCAGGGGCTGCAAAGGCAGGACAGTTTGTATCAGTATACAGCAACGATAAGAGCAAGCTTCTTCCAAGACCTATAAGCCTCTGTGGAATTGACAGAGAGAAGGGAACACTAAGACTTGTCTACAGGGTAACAGGTCAGGGAACAGGAACAGAGGAGTTCTCAAGACTTAAAGAGGGAGATACAGTTAAGCTTTTAGGACCTCTCGGAAACGGATTTACAGTAGAGTCTGGGAAAAAAGCCTTCCTGATTGGCGGTGGAATCGGTGTGCCGCCTATGCTTCAGCTTGCAAAGGAGATGATAGCTGCCGGCGAGAACCTGCAGGTTGTTATGGGCTATAGAAATGCAGATACCTTCCTGCTGGATGAGTTTGAGGCAGTGGCAGAGACTTTTGTGGCTACTGAGGATGGAAGCCTTGGCACAAAGGGAAATGTTATAGATGCCATTAAAAACGAAAAATTAAATGCAGATTTAATATATGCCTGCGGCCCGACACCTATGCTTAGAGCCTTGAAGAACTACGCTGAGGAAAACAACATGGTCTGCTATATATCCATGGAAGAGAGGATGGCATGTGGTATCGGAGCCTGTCTGGCATGTGTGTGCAAGAGCAGGGATAAGGATGCCCACTCAAATGTAAACAACAAGCGTATCTGTAAGGAAGGACCTGTATTTAATGCAAAGGAGGTAGAGCTGTAATGAATATGTCAGTTAATATCGCAGGAGTTGAATGGAAAAATCCTGTTACAGTTGCCTCTGGAACCTTTGGTTCAGGTGCGGAATACAGTGAGTTTACAGACTTAAATAAGCTTGGAGCGGTAACTACAAAGGGTGTGGCAAATGTGCCATGGGCAGGCAATCCTACACCAAGGGTCGCTGAGGTGTACGGTGGAATGTTAAATGCTGTAGGGCTTCAGAATCCGGGTATAGATTTGTTCTGCCAGAGAGACATACCTTTTCTTAAAAAGTATGATACAAGGATTGTAGTAAACGTGTGTGGTCACTCTATAGAGGAGTATGTGGCGGTAGTTGAGAGGCTGGCAGATGAGCCGGTTGATATGCTTGAAATCAATATCTCCTGTCCTAATGTAAAGGAGGGCGGTATTGCCTTTGGTCAGGATCCAAGAGCAGTTGAAGCCATCACAAAAGAGATGAAGAAGTATGCAAAGCAGCCTGTTATCATGAAGCTTTCACCTAATGTGACAGACATTACTGAGATGGCAAGGGCAGCAGAGGCAGGTGGAGCGGATGCACTTTCCCTTATCAATACAATCACAGGCATGAAGATTGATATAAACAGACAGAAGTTTGTGCTCGCAAATAAGACAGGGGGCATGAGCGGACCTGCTATTCATCCGGTAGCTGTGAGAATGGTTTATCAGACATATCATGCAGTGAATATTCCAATCATTGGAATGGGCGGTATCATGGATGCAAATGATGCAATTGAGATGATTCTTGCCGGAGCCACAGCAGTGTCTGTGGGAACAGCAAATTTCACAGACCCAAGGGCGGCAGAGAAGGTTGCAGCTGGAATAGAGGAATACATGAAGAAATATAATGTAGCTGACATCAAGGACCTGGTTGGTGCAGTACACGAGTAAAGAGAAGCTGCCATGCATACAGAGAACCTGCCTTGTGTGCTAAGGCATCAGGAGGTCCTGTCACTGGCAGCTTCTCTTGTATACTTTGGTATAAAAAAGCAGTCCCAAGGAGAGAAGGGACTGCTTTTTATATGTAGTATAAAAAGAAGAAAGTTTTTGGATTGTTTAGAATTATTCGCCAAATACTGCCTTGTAATCAGCCTGGAATTTTGCAATTCCCTGATCAGTAAGTGGGTGTTTTGTCATCTGCTCAATTACCTTGTAAGGGATTGTAGCAATATCTGCTCCAGCAAGAGCGCAATCTGTAACATGGATTGGATTTCTGATTGAAGCAGCGATAATCTCTGTCTCATATCCATAAATAGAGAAGATTTCAGCAATATCTCTGATTAAATCAATACCAGCCTGGCTGATGTCGTCAAGCCTGCCAAGGAATGGTGATACATATGTAGCTCCTGCGTTTGCAGCAAGTATAGCCTGGTTGGCTGTGAAGATAAGAGTAACATTTGTCTTGATACCCTCTGCAGAAAGTACCTTGACAGCCTTAAGACCCTCGATGGTCATTGGAATCTTAACAACCATGTTTGGATGAAGGGCTGCGATTTCACGTCCCTCTTTAATCATTCCCTCAGCATCTACTGTAGTAGCCTTTACCTCACCAGAGATAGGTCCGTCAACGATAGAAGCAATCTCTTTTAAAATCTCTTCCTGTGGACGTCCGCCCTCTTTTGCGATAAGTGATGGGTTTGTTGTTACACCACAGATAACACCCATGTCGTTTGCTTTCTTAATTTCTTCGATTTTTCCTGTGTCTACGAATATTTTCATTTTAAACCTCCCACTTGATTTATATGCCTGAGCATTTATCTTTATTTTGTGTTCAAATAGAATATAACACCATTCAAAAGAAAACACAAGTAAAAAATAAATAAAACAACAAAATAACAAAAAATAATTTAAAATACATAGATAAAAGCAAAAAGAAAAATTAAAATAGAATAAATAAAATAGATATAAAATATGAAATGTGTTATTATGTCATGGATGCAGCACATATCTGGCAGAAGGATATTTCTGGCTTCTGCCGAAGGGATGTGTGAATATAATGTAATGAGAGAACCTGACAGAAGAGGTAGGATGATGAACGTATTAATAATTAACGGAAGCCCAAGAGTAAATGGCAACACTTCAGTTGCAGTGGAGGAAATGAGAAGGGTTTTTGAAGCAGAGGGAGTAAATGCAGAGGTTGTGCAGGTAGGAAACAAGGCAGTAAGGGGCTGTATAGCCTGTGGACGATGCGCGGAGCTGGGAAAATGTGTCTTTGATGATGTAGTAAATGAACTGGCACCTAAGTTTGAGGCTGCGGATGGACTGGTTATTGCAAGTCCTGTATATTATGCGTCGGCAAACGCCACACTTATAGCTGTCCTTGACAGACTTTTCTACAGCACACATTTCGACAAGACCATGAAGGTAGGAGCAAGCCTGGTCTGTGCCAGAAGAGGGGGTTGCTCAGCGACATTTGATGAGCTTAATAAGTATTTTACAATAACAAATATGCCAATCGCTTCAAGCCAGTACTGGAACTCTATCCATGGACGTGCCCAGGGAGAGGCTGTGCAGGATGAAGAGGGCAGACAGACTATGCGTGTGCTGGCAAGGAATATGACATTTCTTATGAAGAGTATCGCACTGGGCAGGGAACAGTTCGGACTTCCAGAGACCGAGGAACATGCATGGACCCATTTTATCAGATAATATACAGGGAGGAAGCTATAATATGCTACAGGCAGAGAGACAAAATGAAATCCTTGAGCATCTGAGGAAAAATGGAAGGGCTACAACAGCAGAGTTAAGTGATATGCTGGGAGTGTCAGCAACAACCATACGAACAGACTTAAATCAGATGGATAAGGAAGGCCTGCTTACCAAAACCCATGGTGGAGCCTTATTTAAGGCTTCTGGAAAGGGCGAGGAGGAGCTTACATCCAGAGCCTACCACTTCCATGAAAGGGCACTTGAGAATAAAGAGGAAAAAGAGGCAATCGCTGATTTGGCAAAAGAGTATGTGAAAGATCATATGTGTGTATTTCTGGATGCAAGCTCCACTGCATACACATTGGGGCGCAAGCTCACAGGCTACAGCCAGCTTACTATCATTACAAATGGAATCAATCTGGCGTTGGAGCTTAAGGATGTGCCGGGAATCACTGTAATTCTGACCGGGGGAATTGTGACATCTGCCTCCTCATCTATAGAGGGCTTGCTGGGACAGGATTTGCTTAAAAAAATACACACAGATATCGCTTTTGTGTCAGCCAGAGGATTTTCGCTGGATAACGGACTTACGGATTTCAGTATATATGAGGCTGATTTAAAGAGAGAATGTGTGAAGTGTTCTGCTAAGACAATCGCGCTTGTGGACCATACAAAGTTTGGTTCTGCCTCTATTTCAAGCTATGCATCACTGGATGATATCAATATGGTGATTACGGATGCAGGGATTGCGGATGAGACGCTGGCTGTCTACAGGGAGAGCGGCGTGGATGTGGCAGTGGCAGAATAATATAAAATAAAGGAGAATGTGCAATGATACTGGATTTTGACAAGATTGAAGAAAAGGTTATCCCAGAGTTTAAGGGAGGAGAGAAAAATTTCATCCCACATATGTTTACAGATGACAAGGTCAAGATAATGAGAGCAAGACTTGAGCCAGGTGCGTCTATTGGTTATCACATTCATGACACTAACAGTGAGATTATTTTCCTGATAAAGGGTACCGGCGTCGTGATTTATGATGATGAGAGGGAAATCCTCAAAGCTGGGCAGTGCCATTATTGTCCTATGGGGCACAGCCACAGCCTGAGGAATGAGAGCGATGAGGATATTGAGTTTTACGCAGTTGTGCCTGAACATGTGTAATAGTGTTTATTTTTCTTATACATTACAGGGGGTGTAACTGAGCACCCCCATGTAACATATGCAATCAGTGTTTGAAAATTATTACTGATTGCACAATATTCTGTAAACATTTGTTAAATCAACTTACACTTTGAAAATTTTAGCTTATGGCATACCAAAAATATGCCTGTAAAAAGCACAACTACTATAGTCGCAGCAGAAAGCATTTCAATTGCACCATCTGTAGAACTCATGTTGTGCAGGACAGTGCTATATAATGAGACCAGATAAATAGTAGAAATTGAAATATAATAGCTCCAATTGATAGACTGTAAGGCGAGTAACAGGAGGTTTATCAGATATAGAGCTATCAGCAGCCAGTTAAGAATATGCGCCACAGACGATAGCTGCATTCCAAAGTGAAAATGCTTACTGCTTAATGTGGTAAATGAATATAGTGTCAGTGAAATACTCAAGAAAAATGTAAGTGGCGCAATAGCTCTGATGTAACTATTGTGGACTTCTTTTGAGATAGGATAACATAACAAAGCTGACACATAGGAAACACACATTAGGAAAGCAAAAACAAGCATTGCATCATACATAGAGTGGGTATTGAGTTTTCCTAAAGCAAAAAGTCCTGATATGATGGCACACATAACAGGTAAAGCCTTAAGAGTGTGTTTCGGAAATTTATGTTTTGTTTCAGACTTTGCTTCCGCCTTGCCAGTAATAATGTCTTCAATATGAATGTCAAGAGTGACAGCCAGATTTTCCAGTATATCAACATCAGGAAAGCTCTGACCATTTTCCCACCTTGACACAGCCTTATTACTTACACCAAGCAGGTCACCTAGTTGGCTTTGAGTGTAATTCTTGTCTATTCTTGCATTTCTAATCAGTGTACCAGTTTTCTGTTTGTCCATAAATTCCTCCTCCTTTGAGTAAATATTAGCAATGACATACAATATTGGCAATCTATTGTAGCGAGAATTTAATATTTATATCATATTTATGGTAGAAATAATCGTGTATAATAGTGTAGAATGAAAGTGAAATTCGAGATAAAAATATTATTAATATATATCAGGGGGGAAACTATGAGTGAATATGCTGTAAATCAGGAAAAGTACGCAACACTTGCAAGACAGGCAGCAGCCGAGGGCTGTGTACTCTTGAAAAACGATAAGGAGACACTTCCTATACAAGCAGGTGAGAAAATCGCAGTCTTTGGGCGTGCAGCCTTCAACTATTACAAAAGCGGACTGGGCTCTGGCGGGCTTGTAAATACAAGATATGTTGTCAGCATACTGGATGCACTTAAGGCTGAAAAAGACATTGCACTGGATGATAATGTCCTTGCAGCTTATGAGGGATGGTTAAAGGATAATCCATACGATGAAGGTGAGGGCTGGGGCAAGGTTCCCTGGTCACAGAAGGAAATGCCATTAGATGATGCCCTTGTCGAGCAGGCTGCAAAGGTTAATGACAAAGCAATAGTGATTATTGGAAGGACAGCAGGAGAGGATCAGGATACCTTTGACAAAGAGGGACAGTACAGACTGAGTCAGACTGAGATTGATACTATTAGAAAAGTTAAATTCTGCTTTAATAAAACGATTGTACTGCTGAATGTAGGCAATATCATTGACATGAAGTGGGTAGATGAGCTTAAGCCTGAAGCTGTCATGTATGTATGGCAGGGAGGACAGGAAGGTGGAAACGGAGTATGCGATGTCTTAACCGGCAGGGTAAATCCCTGTGGTTCCCTCACAGATACGATTGCCTGCAATATTTCGGACTATCCATCTGATGCAAATTTCGGTGATGATGATAAAAATTATTATAAGGAAGACATATATGTTGGCTACAGATATTTTGAGACTTTTGCAAGGGACAAGGTGATGTACCCATTTGGATATGGTCTGTCCTATACTACTTTTGAAAACAAGTACAATCTGGAAAAGCCATGTACTATATGCGGCGGCGATACTAATAAGCTCACAGTGTATGTGTCGGTGAAAAACACAGGAAAATACCCAGGCAAAGAGACCATACAGGTATATGTAAAGGCACCAAACGGAAAGCTTGGAAAAGCAGAGAGAGTCCTGTGCGCTTATGCCAAGACTAAGACCCTTAAAGCCGGTGAGACCCAGGAACTTGCCATTGTAATTCTTAAAAAAGACATGGCGTCCTTTGATGACAGCGGAGTTACAGGACATAAAAATGCCTTTGTTCTGGAAGCGGGCGAGTACATTATCTATGCCGGAGAAGATGTGAGAAGTGCAGAAAAAGTCGGAAGCTTTGAGCAGGATTTTGTAGTTGTGGAACAGCTTGAGGAAGCATATGCACCAGCCGAGAGCTTTGAGCGTATGTGCAGAAAAGAGGATGGTTCTCTGGGCATGGAAGCAGTTCCAGTCAGAAGCTTCGGACCATATGACAGAGTGGAAAAACCGGAAGAAATAGCATATACAGGGGATAAGGGATACAAGCTTTCAGATGTATACAATAATAAGATTTCGCTTGATGAGTTTATTGCCCAGCTTTCTAAGGAAGATTTGGTAAGTTTATTCAGGGGAGAGGGTATGTCCTCTCCAAAGGTTACACCGGGAACAGGCTCAGCCTTTGGCGGTCTGACAGAGAGCTTAAGAGCTTTTGGAATACCGGCAGCCTGTACCACCGATGGACCATCAGGTCTTAGGTTTGATGTGGGAACAAAGGCTTTTTCCCTGCCAAATGGTACCCTTTTAGGCTGTACCTTTAATGACGAGCTGGTTGAAGAGCTGTACAGCATTACCAGCCGGGAATTAAGGCGCAACAGGGTAGATGCCCTGCTTGG
>OGXW01000542.1_pt1 | contig 28514 bp, 21 predicted proteins | sample 1576341 | NCBI WGS metagenome assembly OGXW01 (sample SAMEA3541592, study PRJEB24748) | human gut metagenome | biome: human gut; feature: human-associated habitat; material: faeces | place: China | collected 2012
GAAGGGATGCAGAAAGGCAGCAGACGCAGCAGCAGCTATCGGCGAGGGCCTTCAGGCATTCTGTATACCAGGTTCTGTTGCAGATCATCGTAAGGTTGGTCTTGGACATGGTAACCTTGGTAAGATGTTACTTGAGGAGGAGACAGAGTGCTTCTGTTTCTTAGCAGGTCATGAGTCATTTGCAGCAGCTGAGGGTGCTATCGGTATCGCTGAGAAGGCTAACAAGGTTCGTAAAAAACCTCTTAGAGTTATCCTTAACGGTCTTGGTAAGGATGCAGCTCAGATCATCTCAAGAATCAATGGATTTACATATGTTGAGACAAAGTATGACTACAAGAAGGCTGAGCTCAATGTAGTATACGAGAAGGCATATTCAGATGGTATCCGTGCAACAGTTAAGTGCTACGGCGCTGACGATGTTCAGGAAGGTGTTGCTATCATGCACAAGGAGAACGTTGGTGTATCTATCACAGGTAACTCAACAAACCCTACACGTTTCCAGCATCCAGTTGCAGGTACATACAAGAAGGAGTGTATCGAGCAGGGTAAGAAGTACTTCTCAGTAGCATCAGGCGGTGGTACAGGACGTACACTTCACCCAGATAACATGGCAGCAGGTCCTGCTTCATACGGTATGACAGATACTCTCGGACGTATGCACAGTGATGCACAGTTCGCTGGTTCATCATCAGTTCCTGCACACGTAGAGATGATGGGACTTATCGGAATGGGTAACAACCCTATGGTTGGTGCTACAGTTGCTGTAGCTGTTTCTGTTGAGGAAGCTGCTAACGCTGGTAAGTTCTAAATAAAAACCTAGTATTTAAACGGTTTAGAGGGCTTTTAGAGAGATCTAAAGGCTCTCTATTTTTTGTTAATTTTTCTAGTCTACACGTTTATACTAAGCAAATGTTTACGAGAAGTCTACAAAACTTTTCAATGTAGACTTCATAGACTTAAAAACAGACATAATGGGTAGCATAGATAAGAACATTGAACTTGGAAATATAACACTTGAGGATGGGCACAGCTTTATGGCAACTCGGAAAGAGGTTGAACACTTCAGAATTTTATTTTTGACAAACGTCTAAAATATTGTATAATATACTTAACAAGACAGCCGAGCGATAGATACGTCCTATCCGTCCGGTGAAAAGCTATTTAAGATAAAACACCTCAATGCTTAGCCGGCTGAGGTGTTTTTTTCTTACTTTCGATTATTCAGAATAGTTACAATAAGTATTGCAATGGTAAGTAAAACCATGAATTCCTCATATGTACTCATAAGGCACCACTCCCTTCCAAGACTCGAACGGATATGGTGTAACACCCCTCGGCTGCCTAGTTAAATACGTTATTCTATTTTATTACAGAAGTAATTTTACTATATGTATATATACATTTTGGAGATTCCTATATAACGTAAAACACCTCGCATTAATGCGAGGTTTAATTTAAAAAGAATTACGAATTGTATGTATAAAATTGTAATTACAGTATAAGTTATATCAAAATTATAGTCAATGTGATTTAAGAACATAATAATATTTTATAACCCCACACCACCTTCCGGAATATATTAAATTAAAACATGGACAAGGAGGTGAACTCATATGGACAGATTTGCGGTTTGTCTAGTGATGGTGGCTGTTTGCTGTACTTTGATATCTATAATAACGGAATTTACGAAAGAGATAGGAGTGCTGAAGAAGATCCCTACCTCTTTTCAGGTTCTGATCACCAGTGTCATTGTGTGTGAGGTGGGGCTTTTTGTTGGACTATCATTCTATCACATAGCATTTGCGTGGTATTATCCTGTGGCTGCGTTTTTCGGGGCATTTGTCATTGCGATTATATGTACCCGGGGATGGGACTACCTGATATCGATATTTAAGCGGTTTTACAAGGGCGGAGATAAGGAAAAGTGGCATGAATAAAGGTGATATGGCTACAACAAATGTAATGCAGTACAAAGAAGTATAGATTAGGAATAATGGACTCATGTTTGTCTCCTGAATCAATGTCTGGAATATTATATACAGACAGAAGAATTTAGGAGACAATTTTATGGCTTCTAATAAGGTTCAATTAAAGGGATACATGGATGGTATAGATATATCAGCATGGCAGGATACTATAGATATAACCAAGGTGCCTTGTGACTTTGTGATAGTGAAAGCGACGGAGGGCACGGACTACAAGAATAGGTATTTTGCAAAGCACTGTGACCAGGCGATGAAAGCGGGAAAACTTCTGGGGGCATTCCACTATGCAAATGGTGGCGATCCCCACAGTGAGGCTGAGTATTTCCTTGCATACAGTAAGAAATATGTGGGAAAAGCCATACTCGTGCTCGACTGGGAGGGACAGAACAATCCACAGTTTGGCAGAAGTGACAGAGCGTGGTGTAAGGAGTGGTGCGATTATGTGTACAGAAAAACCAAAGTAAAACCGCTGATATATATTCAAAAGAGTGCCATGGATAATGTGAAAAATCTTGGCTACAGGCTGTGGGTCGCTCAGTATCCTGATTATGAGCAGACTGGATATCAGGATCATCCGTGGAATGAGGGGCAGTATGATTGTTCTATCAGGCAGTACACTTCTGTGGGCCGGCTTCCGGGGTATGAAGGAAATCTTGACCTGAACAAGTCTTATATAGACAAAGCGACATGGAGAAAATGTGCTGCGATAAAGACTGACAGTGATAAGGGAAAATCGAAAGGGAAAGCCTCTGACAGCAATAGCGGGAAAAGTAATGATAAGAATAATAAGAATAATAAGGATAGAAAAAAGAAAAGTATAGAGGTAATAGCGAAGGAAGTCATAGCAGGCAGATGGGGGAACGGCGAGGATCGAAAAAAGAGATTAAAAACGGCGGGATATGATTACGATAAGGTTCAGGAGAAGGTGAACGCTATAGTGAAAGCTTCACAGAAGAAATCAACTGACGAGATAGCCAGAGAGGTGATAGCGGGCGATTGGGGAAATGGCGAGGATCGAAAAAACAGGTTGAAGAAAGCGGGTTATGAATATGATAAGGTGCAGAAGAGGGTAAATGAACTTCTGGGGAAATAATACAAATTCAGTGAATAATTGGCAGCTTCTTCTACAGAGGCTGCGGTTGTAACTGCAGCACCAACCATTGGGTTTTGCGTGATGATATAATTATCGGTATCTCTAAAAATGAAATTTACATGAAGTATTGCCCATATATGTTGACGGGAAGTGGCATATAATATAGGATAGTGTAAATGAAAAAAGATGATGTACATGAAAGGAAAAGGTGATGGATATGCCATATTATGGTTTTTACTTCGATCCGACATATATATTGGTACTCATAGGCGTGGTGGTGTGTTTTATAGCATCTGCACAGGTCAAGACGACTTACAAGAAGTATGAGAGAGTGATATCGAAGTCTGGGTATACAGCGGATCAGGTGGCTTATATGATACTGAGAAATGCAGGGATAACCGATGTGTCGATACATCATATACCAGGAGATCTCACGGATAACTACAATCCCAGGGAACATACCCTAGGCCTTTCTGATAAGGTATATGGTTCTAGGTCGATAGCGGCCATAGGAGTTGCGGCACATGAGTGTGGTCACGCGATACAGCATGCAAGACATTATGTACCACTGACTGTCAGATCGGCGATCATACCGGCGGCGAATATTGGTTCATCATTTGCCTGGCCTCTGGTTCTGATCGGACTTATCATACCGAGACTGAATTTCTGTATGACAATTGGAATCCTGTTATTCTCGCTGGTGGTGATACTGCAGTTAGTGACACTTCCGGTTGAGTTCAACGCATCAAGGAGAGCAATTCAGATCATAAGAGATAGTGGTTATCTTGCGCCGGATGAGCTGAAGGGCGCAAAGAGTGTACTCAAGGCGGCAGCTATGACGTATGTTGCAGCTATGGTATCAGTATCACTTCAGTTGTTACGACTTGTAATACTTCGAAATAGCAGAGATGATAATTAAATAATATCAAAATAACAGCCCTGTGCGGGACAGATATATTCTTTGTATATTGCCTGCATAGGGCTGTTTTTAATTGGCACAAAATGATATACTTATTTTATGTGTGCGCCGTGAGCGTAAGTGTGCAAATACATATATATTGTAGAGTGATATTGTGGGAGATATGCCAGATGGTACAGATAGGAAGCAGAATACTGGAATATAGAAAGAAAATGAACATGAGCCAAGAGGAATTTGCCAATAAGATAGGCGTCAGCAGACAGGCAGTGTCCAAGTGGGAACTTGACAAAGCATATCCTGACCTTGACAAACTGGTGGATATATGCGGAATGTTCGGCCTGAGTCTGGATGAACTTGTAAATGGTGTGGAACAGGATGAGGAACCTGTGATGGAAGCAGAGCAGAGAGTGGAGATTCCTAATGCCTCGTTAAATGTGTCAGATGTTGGTGACAACCAGACTGTGACTGACAATATAGAATCTGAGATCAGTGACGAGAAAGGCAGTGACAAGGAAGGCAGTGATAAGGAAAGCAGTGACAGCAAGAAGCATACAGTAAGAATTGGCAGTCATGGTGGGCTGCGTGTGGTTATGTATGCAGCTGCGGCTCTGGCTGTGTTCTGTATTGTGGTAAGCTTTGTCATTATACTTCAGAATGCATGGAAGCACAGTGATGAAGTCTTGATGCATGTGGACAAGGTTCATGCACAGTACACATTGGCTGATGTGTCATATCTGAATGACGATCTTGACGACAAACACAGGCTAATGTGGATAGATGCAAAGGGAATCAGAGCTGGGGACACTCTGCCCGGATATATAGATGACGATGGCGAACTAGCAAATGTGGATCATGACATAAGTACATTTGTGATACCGTGCGTTTTGGCACTTATATTTCTGGCAATGTTTATTTCTCTGAGAATAGAGCTGACAAAGGAACATCAGAGGGATATAGAGAGAGCAATTAGTGATATACAGGAGAAGGTATAGTGGATAGCAGGAGAAAATATATACGGATCTCATGTGTGATCGCAGGAATCGTGCTGGTCGTCATCACAGCACTGTGGTTCATGGGTGTGATAACCTGGGGACATGGTGCGGGAGATGTTACAAGGTATGTAGAAACAGATGAGAGTGAAGAGTATGTAGTATACGATGGGATAAAGTTTTCCTGTGGTCAGTATGAGTTGGTTATGGTTACAGAAAACGGTGTATTTCTGGATACTGATACAGGCCATCGGATACAGGTGTTGCATCAGGAAAAGTCTCTGGATGATTTCTGGGACACGAAAGATGAGAGGATGGATGCCGGCAGATCAGCCGGGTTTGAGGTTGACTCAGATCCTGAAAAGTATAATTCCGCAGACAGAGATTACATAAAATATGCGCTCAGGCAGCAGTCTGATGATGAGACAACAGACTACAGTGAGTATATGCAGATATTTCTTACACCTGATTATAAAGGTGACAGATTGTTTATCTGTATAAATTACAATAAAGATATAGATGATATGACAGAGGCGGAACGAAAAGCGATGTATGATAAGTCGTCTGCATGGATACAGGAGCTGATGGATGCTGGTGAGTCGACTGATGAGCCGGATGACGATACGGGCAAGATCATTTATTCTGCAACTGCGCTGAAGAACAAGGAAAATTATGCAGACAGTGACACCCTCACCAGTGCATGCCGTACTGTTCAGTATGGACTTCCGTATGGGTATTTGAGAAAAGATGATTCAGATCCGGACTCAGTATATTATGAGTCGGATTCTGGAAAAACATATTTATATATAGCTATAAAAGATTATTCAGCGTTGCTTACGGATGATGAATCGTTGAAAGGGTATGTCGATTCCTATGCGAAGAATGACCACGCCATGCCTCAGGACTGTGGAAGCAAGGAGATGGATGGAAGGGTATTTTATTATTACAGCTATTTTACACAGAACTGGTGTGATGATGGAAGTGTGATCGTTGAATATAACTTCAAAGCGTACTGCGATATTGGAGAAGGGCAGATATATACCATATCAGCTCATTCATATACCAATTCTGACGTGATGGATACGGACACATATCTGGAATGTATGAAATTAGATATAAAATTGAATACAAAATAGAAATATGCATAAAAAAGTCTTGTGAATTTGGTGATAGTATTTGCAACTTTGCTGTGATAGAATAGTTAAAGTGGCAAAAATTTACATATTCACAGGACTTTTTGCGTTATAGTGCACAAAATACAGCACGCAGATGTATCACGAAGGGTCATAAAAGTTTTATCAGGGAGGGTAATTGATGAGAAAAAGAAAGCTAAGAGGAGGTATAGCTGTACTTTCGCTGGCGGCGGCTCTGTGTCTGGCACAGGGTGTGGCGGTCTATGCGGAGGGGACTGATGATGGCAGTACGCTTGTCACGGCAGATCCATCAAAGGGGATAGAGTACAGGTATCACGAAGGATCGACCACAAGTATAGAAGGAATCAATCTGAATGGTAATTCTGTCATAATCAGACAATCACCGAATTCTACGAGTTCGGAGCCGAGACTCAATGTCTACAATGATAAGGATAGGGATGGAGTTCTGGATGAAGGTGAGGAAGCATTTGAGATTGATGGCAGCACAGAGATACTTCCATATCAGGTATATGGCGTTTATGGAGAAAAGACTAAGACACCGATCTCCATCACCGTCGACGGGGCATCCCTTGGGAATGTATGGGGTGTCTACAAAGGCGCCATGGAATATGCGAGCACAGGCTCAGATCCTGCAGTTTCAATAACTGTGAACAAAGGATCAAATGTTTCCGCGGCGACATGTTTGTATTCGTCAGAGGCTGTGGGATCCATGAAGATCAACATATCTGGAGACTGCAATGTTTCTCAGATGCAGGGTGCATTGCAGAGCAAGGTGGATGGGGATATTGACATTGATATAACCGACAATGCATTTGCTGGAACTGTGTACGGTATCCAGGCAGGATATGCCACAGGAAGTGTGGAAGTGGATACAGACAATACGGCTGACATCGGGTATCTGTACGGAGTGTATGCATCGACCATTGATGGCAGCCTCACAGTGAACAGTATGCTCAAGGCTGACAAGGGCAGTGGATATGTGTATGCTGCGACAAATGGCACATACTCAGGCAAAGATTATGCGGTGAAGGGCAATGTTGTCCTGATGGCAAAGAATGCCAAGCTTGGATATGTGTATGCGGTGACCAATGGCGCTAATACGCTGGGTGGTGTTACCGTGGATATAAGTGATACAACACTCAATTCGATGTATGGTGTGAGCAGCAGTGCCAGTGCAGCCGGTGATGTAAGTATCAGATTAAACGGCATAGAGTGCAGTGACAGATATTCATATATGTACGGAGCATATAGTGCAAATATTGCAGGAAAATTTAAATTTGAAGTAAAGAATGCAAAAGGAAAAGGCATTTATGTCTATGGCACCTCAAATTCAGACATAATGGGGGATGTAGATATAGATATAGATGGACAGGGCGCTGAATTTGATTCAGTATACGGAATCAGCAGTGGAACTGTGAAGGGCATGGTAAATATCGATATAGAGAATATCAATGTATCAAGTTCTATGTATGGTATTTATTCAGCTAAGCTTGAACAGTTGTCGCCGGAGGAAGCTGATGCCTATGCGAATGTGATAACGCTTAAGAACATTGTCAGCAGTTCATATTACACATATGGCGTGTACTACGTTTCGACTATGGGTTCGACACACATGATCCTGGATAATATAAAGTCAGGTAATTATCTGTATGGATTGGATTTTTCAGGTGCCATAACAGGAAAACTCAAGATGGATATGTCCAACTGCAGTGCAGAGGATGCATATATTCTGAGGGGAAATAGCAGTTCATCGACGGTTGTTGGGGATTTTGATCTTACCTTGAAAGACTGTGCATTCAAGAACAGTCTGTACGTGCTGAATACAGCTACATTTGCAGAAAATGCATCTGTTGACATCAGGAATGTCATCAGCAACTTGTGTACAGTGGCATATTCAGGTACATGTGCTAAGAATCTGGATGTCAATATGCAGTATGCAAATGACAAGGCAATTGTCGATGCGGCTGGCAATCATGTGGTAGACTCATACACCAATGCAGGAAAGGGTGATTTTAATCTCCTTGGCAGCTATTCGGTTATCGGTGATCTGACTGCGGATCTGTCCAATATCCATTATGCATCGTGCGGTCTTGCAGGTGGCAGCTACAGCGGAAAAGTGAGTGGCAGAAATACAACGGTTACTCTGAAGGACAGCAGCTTTGAAAGTACATATAACGGCAGTACAGTATATCTTCTGAATGAGTATGGCAATGGATCAAACAATGATTCAGCCATAGAGCTTTCTGCTGATATTAAGATAGAGAATACAGACTTTACAGGTATGAAGAATGCAAGTTTTCAGGTAAATGCGAATCAGAACAGAAAAGTACGGGTAGCATTTGACGAGGCGTGTATTCTCCCTGATGGATATTACATATGTCCTGCATACAATGGTTATGGAGATTCAATTGTCACATATGGAGGAGATGTATACTATGGCGGCGATAAAGTAGTTATAGATAAAGACGTAAATGCTGACAATATCTACTTTGGTAATTATGCCAGCGGAAAATCGACATCTGCTGTATATGCAGTCATTAACAAAGGAGTGACAGTAAGTGCTCAGGAAGGGATATATTTTACTGCGGGTGCAAATATCCTTAACTCGGGAAATTTCTCTGGAACATTTAAGAGAACAGATGATTCAGCATACGGTTCTGTATATATGAAAGAGGGCATGGTGGCAGATGAAACGCTGTATGAAAATGCCCATGTATACTACCCGGTTACTCTGGTATGTGATGACAAGGCTGTGACAGTGAGCAATCCTGGCTACACCTGTTATCTTGACAAGGATACTATGTATGCATATGTAGATTCAGTCTTGACGCTGACACCGGTTATCAAGAGAGGATATACACTTGAAAAGGTAGTGTTTAGGGGAAGTGATGAGACTCAGGATAATGAGCTGACAGAGACATCAGGCAAGTATACATTTGCCATGCCGAAAAAACCATGTATAGTGACAGTCTCAACAAAGGGTAAGCAGATAAAGGCATCAAAGACAGTGTCAGATCCTTCAGCTGTGCTCGGTCAGAAATACACAGCAGAAAAGCCACTGTATGATATGTCAGATGTTGTGATCCTGAATGATGGCAAAGAGGGTAAAGTAACCTATGAGATGGACAAGGATTATATCCTTCCGGAGGGGCTTGAGCTTGCAGGCGGCCTTATAATCGGAACACCAACCTCGGCATATGAGGACGGAAAGAAAGCAGTAATCTATATAACAGGAAAGAATGGAACAAAGACACAGATCACGCTGAACGTTGTTGTTTCGAAAGAACAGAAGATTCAGGACAATACAGACGGGCGTATAACAGTTGATGAAGAGAATAAACAGATAAGCCTGAATGGAACATCGGTTGTATTGCAGGCTGCTGAGAACAGTGCGGGAGCTTTGGCGGATGAAACAGGGGCTGAAAGTTCTGCGATCACAGAGATCTATATCGATTCCAACAAGGATGGACAGGCTGACAACAAGACACCGTTATTCAGTGGAGATTTGTCAGAATACACTGTGGTTGGAGTTGATGACAGCGAATTTAAGCGCAGCGTAAAGATAACTATGCTGGGAGGAAGCGTGCAGAAGATATATGGTGCGGTTGACTCAGAACTGAGCTGCAGCGGAAGAGATGCTGTTGCGGTAGTTATCAAAGGCGGTAATGTGGGTGAGGTATATGCGATTGTAAATACCCAGGTAGATGGTACGATCTCGTATGAGAACTTCACAGGTGCTGTAATCACAGGTGGTTTGGTAAGTGGAAGTACATCAACATACACAGGAGCGCTTCGCAGAACAGCAAATGACAATGTCACGATATACAAGAAGTATACAGTTACAGAGAAGCTTGCTGCAAATGATTTTACTTTGTACGATGAATCTGAAGCATCAGTGGAGGCTCCGCTTGAGCTCACAGGATATCTGAGGATGTATGAAAAAGCAAGGCTTACAGCAGCGGCTGCGATTACCGCCGGCGGTCTTTCATTCTCGAGAAATTCGTCTGCTCAGTTTGATGGAGATGTCAAGATAAAGACTCTGAATATGACAAGTTACAATAATGTGCTTATTATTGGGGCAGAGTCAGAGTTTGAGGCAGATGAAGTCAAGATCTCAGACAGCTGGGCAAAAGTATATCAGAAAGGAACATTCAAGTGCCCTTCAGACAAGTTCTCAAATGCGGGAACATGGGTAAAGGCAGGAGAGTTTGCAGAAGGTGTAGATGCAGGCGGGTGGACCGGAATCTACTATAATGTTGAACGTGGTACTACGAATATGAAGGGAACTTCGGTTTCCATTCCAACTCAGAGCAGGGTAGTGGAATACGAGGGACTGATATATGCAAGAAACAATTCTTTAGTCACGGCAAAGTATACAGATGTACCGGGATACACAGTATATGTATCGATAAATGGCGGAGATCCAATAAAGGGAGATTCGGGATCGGCGCTGGTCGCAACAGCAAATACAGTTATGAGCGCAACAGCTGATTATGTGGCAGATCAGATTGCAGTGACAAAGAAATATGCTGATCCTGTGATTGTAGCAGATACAAGCTATACAGCTGAGGAACCTGTGTATGATCTCACAGCACTTGATGTGACAGGGGACACTACTTCGGCATACGGTACAGATATGCAGTACAGAGTAAAGAGCGGTTCAAAGCTTCCGGAAGGACTTGTGCTTGCCGATGGCAAGATAACAGGCAAGACATCCGAAACAGGTGAGACAGATGTGACATTTGTTGTGACAGGAAGAAACGGAACATCCGTTGATGTAAACGTGAAGTTTACAGTAAAGGCTGCCGGCACGGAAGTGTCCGATATCAACAAAGTGGTAACTGACGCATCCGTAAGTAAGATAAATCTTGCTGGATGTTCAGTGGTAATAATAGCAGATCCGTCAAATGCATCAAAGTCTTCCATATACATGGATGCAGACCATGACGGAATAGCAGACAACAACAGAGCACTTAAGATAGGTGGTGAGACAAGTTACGACCTGTCGAAGTGCAAGATATATGGTTATACAGATGGAGACAATGCGTATACCGGCGATATATCAATAGTTCTCAGAAGCGGTATGGTAGGTTCCCTGTATGGTGCAGGTTCAAACGAGTCCGGAGCTGCAAATGTAACTGTTGAGGGTGATGTTACTGTAAAGGTGCTGGGAGGCACCGTAAGAACAGAAATATATGGCGCGTACAATGTACATGCTGCTGCGGTGAATTTCATTGCAGAAGGCGGAAAGATATATAAGAAGGCCTATGGCGCATATAATTCAGATGTTCAGACGATGAATTTTGCATTCACAAATACAGCTATGATGTATGCGGACGACAATTATTCAAGCACAGGTAAGGAAGAATTGTATGTCACAAGCGGAGGAAGTGTATCTGGAGATGTAAATGCAGAGGTAGGCGTGTTGAGTACAAGAGAGGCATTTGCCTATGGTACAAAGTTGTATAGAAGCACATACGCTTTCTTCTACGGAGTTTACAGGACACCTGTGTCAGGAAATGTCAATTACACTCTGAATGGTGACTGGTATGCGGGAAGAATAAATACATTTGTAAACAGTTCCAATGTGGCTGGAGATCTGAATGCTGAGCTGAAGTCAGGTTATATAGGCTGTGGTAATTCAAATGATGGTTCAAAAGCATTTGTATACGGTAATATGAACAATAAGATACGCAATATAAATGTAAGATCGGCTACAGAAGATGCTGTGAGCGGTAAGATCGTTCTTGCTGCAAGCGGAGAGGTAAATGATATTTATTTCAATGATGTCAGTGGCAATACCACTGCGAGTGTTACAGGACTTTCAGAGAATTTCCAGGTGACACATAAGGGCTCACTCTTCTTAAAGATCAATGATAAACTTGTCCTCGGCGGTACATACACTGTTGATGAGAACATTGAGACCAATATCCTCAATGTAACTTCCGGTTCAAAGATCAAAGTTGCTGAGGGTGCATCAATTAAGCATACAGCAAATGCTGTCATCGAAGGAGATGTTGAGAATAACGGAACATGGGCCTCAGAGGGCAATGTCTATGTAGAGGGAACATTTGTCAACAATGGAATCTGGAATACAAAGAAGTATATGTACGTTGGTGACAGCAGCGCATCAAGTATCAGTGGTAAAGTTGACAACTATGGAACCGTCACAACGGTTTCGAACAGATCATACAGTACAAGGATCAATGCTTCTTCAATGTTCATCAACCGTGAAGATGCTACATTTACATTCGGAAATATGATTAACAGTGGAACCATAGTAAATTATGGTTCTCTGGAAGAGACATATTATAACAGCTTCTCCGATATTGGAAAGGTACTCACAACAACGATTCCGAATTTCAAGTATGTGCTGAAGAACTACAGCAGTGTGTACTATAAAGTTGATGCAGAGTATCCGGCATACTGCTTCAAGGGCGAGGATGCAAAGATAAGCATAGCGGCAACAAATACTAACTATCAGAAGACGTCAGGCATTGACGGTGATACAAATGTATACATAGCTGGAAATATGGATTTCTATGTGACAGTTGACGGCGAACCGATAGACGGAATGAAGATAGATTCTGTGGTATATGGTTCAGCACAGAATGAGGCAACGTCAAGTAATAATATCAAGTGGCGCGGAACAGTGGCACATGAGCCGACACATGCTGTGATCAATATGGCAAAGCAGGAAGCAACCAATATAACTCTTGCGAAGGCTGAGGACAAGGTTACAGCACAGGTTGGAGTGGCAACTAGCAAGTATGCTCCGCTCTATGACCTCACAAAGATAGAGGTTCAGAATGATGAGAATGTTGAAAACGGATATGTCGCATACTCACTTGCTAAGGGGCAGACCCTTCCTGATGGACTTGCGATGTCAGGCGGAAAGATATATGGTACTCCGGTCAAGGCTTCTGACAAGGCTCAGACAGTGAAGATCATTGTGAGAGGACAGAACCAGACCACAGCTGAATTCACGCTTACTATAGAGAAGATAGAGAAGGGTATCCCTACACTTGCTGCATCAAAGGCTGGAAACGCATATGCAGGCAAAACACTTGCTGATGTAGCACTTCCAAAGTCAGCATTTGGTGTATATAGCTGGGCAGATAATACACAGCTAGTTGGCAAGGCTGGATCTGAGGACGGTTACGATGCATATTTTGTACCGAATGATACGGTCAACTATGACTGGAGCAAGCTTGACACCGCTTCAGGAACGTATGAGCAGTTAGAGGACGGCAGTGTCAGAATATCAGTGAAACTTGCGGTATATGTGAGAAAGCAGGATCCTGTATACACTGTACCTGAGGGAGTGACAGCTATATATGGAGAAACTGTAGGAAAGGCTGTTATTCCAGAAGCAGAAGGCGGAATGTTCATCTGGGAAAATGCTGACGAGTCAGTCGGTGACGTTGGAACAAAGAAGTTCCTTGCAACATTTGTGCCATCTGATGAGGATGTATATGAGAGAGCCGAGCATATAGAGATCACAGTTGAAGTAAAACCGGCTGAGGCTAAGTTCACACAGGCTATAGACAAGCTCACAGCAAAAGAGAATGACACTCTGGCTGACATAGTACTTCCGGAGGCAGAGAATGGAATCTACACATGGTACACAGACAGAACAACAAAGGCTGAAGATGGTGGAACATACAAGCTGTGCTTTAAACCTGCTGATATAACTAACTATGACTGGTCAGGAGTTGCGGGCTGGAACAGAGCTTACAGAGGTGTGGTATTCCCAGTTAAGGTTGAGATACAGAAGGAACACGTACATGAGTATGGCAAGGATTATGTAAGCGATGAGACAAGTCACTGGCATGAGTGTACATGTGGCGATGTCATCGATAAGGCTGCACATACATGGGATAGAGGCACTGTCAGCGAATCACCTACTGATACAAGAACCGGTAAGAAGGTATATGCCTGCACAGTATGCGGATACAGAAGGTATGAGACAATCAAGGCAAAGGGCATAGATTTGTCAAATCCAGCATACAGGTTCAAGATAACAGGTGTAAGCGAAAAAGTAGCATATAAGGGAAGAGCAATACAATTCACCGGGCTTACAGTTACAAGAAGTAGAACAAAACTAGTCGCAAACAGAGATTACAAGGTGACATACAGGAATAATAACAAGATTGGCACTGCAACTATAAAGATCACTGGAAAGGGCAGCTACAGAGGAGAGATCAGTACGACGTTCAAGATCGTTGCCAGCAAGAATGTTGTATACACAGCTACCCAGCCAAGGACAAATGTAGTGTATAAGTACAAGATCACGAACACAGCTACAGGCGGCAATGGAAGTGTGGCATTAGTTGGAGTGAAAAAGCTCGCATCGAACAATAAATATACAAAACTTGTTATATCAGATAGTGTAGTTATAGGCGGTGTAACATTTAAGGTTACATCAATAGGCAAAAAGGCATTTAACGGTTACAAATATCTCAAGTTAGTAGTAGGAGGAAAAAATGTAACGAAGATTGATGCATATGCATTTAACGGATGTAAGGCGCTCACGGCAATTTCTTCATTCGAGAGTGTCACAAGCATTGGCTCATACGCATTCAACGGATGTAAATTGCTGAAGAGCATGCCTGTAAAGAAGAACCTCAAAACAATAGGTGCATATGCATTTAGTGGATGTACCACACTTAAGACACTGGCAATAGGCAACAAGGTGACGGTTATCGGCACAAGCGCATTTAGCAAGTGTACGGCACTCAAGTCAGTGGCAATAGGCAACAATGTAGTTACAATAGGCAAGAGTGCATTTGCCGGCTGTACAAAGCTTGATAATGTACAGATCGGTCTGAAAGTAAAGACTATCGGTGAATCAGCATTCTCCGGTTGTAAGAGCCTTAAGAGTGTAAAGATAGCATCTAAAAAACTTAAGACAGTAGGTAAGTATGCATTCAAGAACACTTATTCAAAAATAACATTTAAGATCACAAAGTCAAAATATACGACCTATTCGAAGCTGATAAAGGCTAGGGCGGTTGCAGCACCGGCAAAGGCTGTATATAGCAGATATTGATCCAAATAGCAATGCCTGCGGAAAATACCGGGGCGGTTCAGGGCAGTCACATATATGTGTGGCTGCCCTTTTTGTGTAGGTAATTGTGGTATGTTGACTGAGTTTATATGTGAGTAAAGATATGCGGCAGGGGAAAGCACAAGGTGTTCGGCGAAGGCATGTGGTCTTGTGTTGATTGATGTACATAAAAAAGAATATATGCGCTGGACGATATATAACAGATGGATATGGTTGAATTTACTGATAGTCCGGATAATGATGTTACATATGTTATAGGATCAAAATGGTATGTAAGACTGTGGAATTGGATGAAGAGAATGTTCCATTTGTGATTATGTCATAATATGTTTCAATCTGGCTAAGATTTGGTAAAGAAAATATGAGATGCTTCAAAATCGCCGGCGAACGGTCGAAAAATGGGGGCGAGTGGTCATGTGGAAAAGTGGGGAAGTTTACATATTGTATATTAAAATGTAAAATTAAGGAGTATTTTGTTGATTAAATTATTTGTTTGAGTAAGGGGGACTAATAGTAGAAATATTGAAATGGTTGACCGTATGATATTTTATGTTGGAGGAATAATATGATTGAATTTGACACTAATAAACTGAAAGAGCACATAAGAAATAGATCACGTAAAATGGCAATATGTTATGATTTCGATAAAACGTTGTCTCCAGACGATATGCAGTCATTTACGTTAATTCCATCATTGGAAATGGATAAAAATGAATTTTGGGATCAATCTAATGACTTGGCAAGGGAAAATTTAATGGATAATAATTTAGCATGGATGTATCAGTTATTAACATTATCAAAGGCAAAAAGAAGATCTATAAAGAGAGAATATTTTAATGAAGCCGGTAAGAAAGTGGCTCTTTATAATGGTGTTAAAGAATGGTTTGATAGAGTGAATAAATATGCGGAGAGGAAAAATATAGAAGTTGAACATTATATTATCTCATCGGGTCTTAAGGAAATAATAGAAGGAAGTGACATTGCGGATAAGTTCAAGAGAATATATGCTTCTTCATATCTTTACTCGACTGATGGAATTGCTGAGTGGCCAGCGCAAGCTGTGAATTATACAAATAAAACGCAGTATATTTTTAGAATCGCAAAAGGAATATTTGAGGAATTTGATGAACGAGTAAATGATAGTATGAGTGATTCGGATTTATATATTCCATATGAAAATATTGTGTATATAGGTGATAGTGCGACTGATATACCGTGTATGAGATTGGTTAAAAGTAAAGGTGGATATTCTATAGGGGTATATGATCCAGACAAGCAGATGAAAGACAAGGTATATAAGCTATATAGTGATGGAAGGTTAAGTTATTACACAGCTGCTGATTATACAGCGAGATCGGAGTTGATGCTATATATGAAGACTATAATAGATGAGATAGCTGCAAAAGAGGATATAAAAACAGAACGTAAGATTCTAGATATAAATGCAAATATATACAAAATGTCAACAGAAATGGAAAAAATGCGGGATTTATTAGACAAAGAGGATATATCAAGAAAACGAAAAAAAGATTTAGATCAGGTAATAAGTGATGCAAAGGAGCTTTTAAATAATTTATAACTAAAAAAGTTAGAAAGATTTTAATAGAATAATGGGGGTTAAACATGGGGGCTGTTATGGATATATACCAGATGGTAAGGGATATGATTGATGAGGCTAAGAATCAGAAAAATCTGGAACTTGTTGAAAAATTAATTGATATTAAACTTGCTTTATTGGAAATGGAAGAAGAAAAGCGTGAATTGGAAAAGAAAATCGAAGCGCTGGAACAATCAAAAATTACAGAAGATGATCTGGAACTTAAACCTAAAGGATATTATATAAAAAGGAGTGAAGAGAAGGCGGGAAAGCATATAAGATATTGTGTAGCATGCTGGCAAAACATCAATAAACTTATGCCATTTGTTATTTCAGTCGGAAATGTTCAGCAATGTTGTAATTGCCATAATGTGATTCGTTGATATACAGATGAGGGGATTGTATAGATATAACAAATGATATTGTATTTGCGGTTGGGCTTATAAAGCAAATAGAAATCAACATAGATTATATACTCATGCTTGTCAAAAAAATCATGATACACATTTTGAAGATAAGGAAGTCCTCATAACTATTAAGCGGGCAATAGAGGCAAGACCAGAACTCCGCAGTAAGAAAGTGTTGATAGAAAGTTTTATTGCAGAAATCAACGATGGAGAGGATGTAATGGCTGAATGGCGGGAGTTTGTTGCAAAGTAGCGTGAAAGATCTTGCTTAGATCATATCTGAAGAGCACCTGAATCCAGAGGACACAAGGTGTTATATAGAATTTGCATACCGCGATGGAGAAATCAGAACAGCCGGAACTGACATAGACAAGCTTATGTCGCCAGTTTCAAGATTTGGCGGAAGTAGACGTGACAAGAAGAAACAGGTAGTCATAGAAAAAACTGAAACAGTTCTTTGAGAAGTATTATGATGTCGGTGGAGCTATGAGTATAAGTGGTACGCAGAAGGTTGTGTATGGTGAGAGACGCGGCGAGATTGGTATGGTTGCGGAGGAGAAAATATAAATTGATATGATCAATAATTATAAAAAATATTTAGTAAATTATAAACTGCAAAAAATAGGAATAGTAGTATCGGTTATTATTATAGGAGTAGGAATATGCAGTGTAGTAAAAAATCTGTATAGAGGAAATATAAAGAACATTTTTGTGGGTGTTATGATTCTACTATTCGGATTGTGGGTGATATATATAAATGTAGATGGTATAAAGCAACATAATAAAATTATCTTAATTTTGGGAGGAGAGCCATACCTTTTTGATTATCATAAAGAATTAAAGGTATACAAAAAAATTGGAGTGGCATTAAATAATGATGATGCGAAATCTTTTGAAAAATATACACAATGGAAAGAATACGTACAGAAGAAATATAGTAATTTAAAAAATAATGAAGATTTTTATCGTTTCTTGAATAAAAAACTAAGAATAATAAAACAGGCAAAAGAAGTGACTAAAAATATAATACTTCCATTAGAATTAGTGGTTCCACAGATTGCTTATGATACTTCAAAAAGTATTATTGATGTATGTATATGTTTCGTTGCTATTACAGTATTATTTATAAATGTATTAATGAAAATTGACGATAGTATAAATTTTTTTGAAGATTATATGGAATTAATATTATTAAATAACCAAAAGTAAAATTGTAAATTGAGTAATTTGTTTTATAGGGGGATAAATGGGATTATTCGAAATACTAAAAGGCGAACAGCCAGGCATAATAACCTCACTCCTGCATTACAGAAATGTAGGGCAGTACGGTGAGTATTTAACAGAATATGCACTTACACATGACAACATAGCTGGTGATCTAGTTGTCCTCAAGAATGTTTATGTCCCGACAGGCAACAAGACTACGGAAATAGATATGTTGATGATACATGAGAAGGGCATATTTGTAATTGAAAGTAAAAATTATAGTGGATGGATATTTGGCGATTACAATCAGCTGAATTGGACACAGAGCTTTCCGAATGGAGAGAAGCATAAGTTTTATAATCCAATAAAGCAGAATAGGACACATATAAAAGCGTTGGCTGAATATCTGGGAAAGCCAATGTCAGAATTTATGTCATACATAGTATTTTCTGAGAGGTGCACATTGAAGAAAGTACCGCCAGATACATCGGATGTTATAATAGTGCGTAGACCACATATGCTCAAAAGGTTACGTTCTCAGATTGACAGTATGCCAGTTAAGTACACTCATGATGAGATAGTGGCAATGAAGGACAAGCTGACAAATCTGACCAATAAGAGCACTGCTGAAAAGAAACAGCATATTGAAAATATCAAGACAAAGTGTCCGTTTTGTGGTCGTGAACTTGTGAAAAGAAATGGCAAATATGGCATGTTCTGGGGATGTAGCGCATATCCGAAGTGCAAATTTACAAGACCAATAGATAAATAACACCGAGAATGGACACCGAGAATGTGACACCGGAAATGATCAATTCAGGTAATCATGTGGATCTTTCACGATTGGAACCTTAAATATGGAAGGAAGGTCAGCCTATATGGAACACATACATATTGTAAAAACAGGAATAACGGAGTTAGATGTTGATTGCGTGGTCAATGCTGCAAATGAAGGATTATGGGCAGGTGGCGGAGTATGTGGTGCTATCTTTAAAGAAGCCGGTTATGATGAATTGACGGATGCTTGTAAGAAGATAGGTCATTGTGACACGGGAAGTGCTGTCATTACTCCCGGATTTCGGTTGAAAGCTAAATATATTATTCATGCTGTTGGACCTCAATGGCATGGTGGTAATCATGATGAAGAACAATTACTTCGGAAATGTTATCAAACAGCATTGCTTTTGGCACAGGATAATGGATGTAAATCTATAGGATTTCCTCTGATATCATCCGGTATATATGGATACCCCAAGAAAGAAGCATGGCAGGTGGCACTAAGAGCAGTCGCCGATTCTCTTGATTCCTTAGTGGATATGGAGGTTTACTTTGCTGTATTAGATGATTCAATGCTTGCTGTGGGACAGGAAATATATTGCGTTATGTTTGATAATCCAGATGACTCACTATTAGCATCAATAGATAAAGAAATGCTGTGGAAGTGTATAGAAATGTTGTGTAAAATACGAAAAATCGAATGGAATACACCACCATCAAAGGATGGAGTAATTCATCTAGCATTTCCTGTTTATCCTGAGGAACTTTGGCAGGTATTCAATTTGATGAAGCCCGACATACATTTTGCAACCAATATGGAGAAACTGCCACGAAGAATAGTGTCTAGTGAGATGTCCGTAAAACAGATTAATACAAGGCTCACATGGATTCAAATGGGTGAGCGTTTTTGTGATGGTAATATTGCAGCGGAGGTCGAAAATGGAAATCTGCTGAAAATGTTACTGCGCTTGGATGATCTGTTAAAAAAACAGGAGAAGCATCACTTACCACTGTAGGATATATTGATGTGATAAAGAGACAAAAGTGTAATGATGATATATGATGGGAGAAAGAGATATGAATGACAAGACAAACACTTTAAAAGCCGCCATCTACGGCTTGGCGGTAGGTGATGCTGTTGGAGTTCCATACGAATTCCGGGGCAGAGGGACATTTGAATGCACAGATATGATAGGCTACGGTACGCACAATCAGCCGGAGGGAACCTGATCGGATGATACCAGTATGGCGCTTGCCACTTGCGCCAGTATCAAAGCGTGTGGCAGAGTTGATGTGGACGACATCAGAGACAGATTCCGCAGATGGCTAAAAGAAGGAGCATATACACCATTTGGAGAAGTATTTGACTGCGGCAATACGTGCGCTGAGGCTATCAGATCTGGAAGAGGTTGTGATGACGAATGGTCCAATGGCAATGGTTCACTCATGAGAATCATTCCGTTGGCATTTGTTGAAGGGATAACGGACGCGGAGATAGAGGCTGTGTCAGCTATAACACATGCACACAGTTTGTCGAAGCTTGCCTGTGTGTGTTATGTCAGGATTGCCATTGATCTTGTAAATGGTGTGCCGCTTGCAGAGTCGATAAAGAGACATGTGCCGGGTAATTCAAAGTTGTCGGGAGCTATCGGTATTGAAAATGTGTTGAGAAGTGATGGCATGGGATCTTCAGGCTATGTGGTTGATACATTTGTGGCGGCTATGTGGTGCCTGCTTACGACGGATAACTACAGGGATTGTGTGCTCAAGGCGGTGAATCTGGGCAGCGATACGGATACGACAGCAGCGGTAGCCGGGGGACTTGCGGGAATCATGTATGGACTTGAAGGTATACCAGATGAGTGGTTGTCAAAGATGAAGTCAATGGACATGATAGATCAAGAATTGTTTTCTTCGCTCCAATAATTGCAATCCCACATCCCTGAGGATATAGTATCATTGAAAAGCCTCATAAAAACAGATATAATGATTGACAACGGCCCATCACATCAAACAAAGAGTTGTGACGGGCTTTATCTTTAAAGGATAAAGGAGATACATAAAAATGGCAGATTTTAAATACGAAATAGTGGAGCACATAGGAGTGATCTCGGAAAGTGCAAAGGGATGGACTAAGGAACTTAATAAGATATCGTGGAACGGTGGCACACCAAAGTATGATATCAGAGAGTGGGCACCGGAGCATGAGAAGATGGGTAAGGGTGTGACACTTACAGAAGAGGAAGCGTCTAAATTAAAGGCGTTGCTGTAGAGACAGCACGAGAAAGGACTAGGTCAATGAAGATATTTGTTGATGCTGACGCGTGTCCGGTGGTTGATATAGTTGAAGACATAGCAATAAAATATAACATCCCGGTAACGCTTCTATGCGATACGAACCATGTCCTCACATCTGATTACAGTGAGGTTATCGTGGTTGGGGCCGGGGCGGATGCTGTGGATTACAAGCTGATAAGCATTTGCCATAGAGGTGATATAGTTGTAACTCAGGATTATGGCGTGGCTGCAATGGCGCTGGGAAAAGGTGCATTTGCGATACACCAATCGGGAAAGTGGTATACAAATGAGAATATCGATCAGATGCTTATGGAGAGACATTTGAATAAAAAGGCGAGAAGGGCATCGAGCAGGAATCATATCAAAGGGCCGAGGAAGAGGACAGAAGAGGATGACCAGAGATTTGCGGAGTCATTTGAGAAGCTGCTGCGGAAGGCAAATAATCTGTAGATACATATGAAGGTGGAGGGGGATTCGAACCCTCACCACCAATGAACCGGAAGAGGACAGATTTTAATGAATGATAAAAATACAAACAGAACAATAGAATACTACAACAAATATGCTGACAGATATTCCGAGGTAACCAGAAATGCTGACATGTCGGACATTTACAAGCGATTTGAGGAACATCTCAAGCCGGGCAGCAGGATTCTTGATCTTGGCTGCGGCAGTGGCCGTGACAGCAAATATTTTCTGGACAAGGGATATGATGTCGTATCTCTGGATGCGTCTGAGGCTATGTGCAGGAAAACTCAGGAGCTGACGGGAAAAGAGGCTGTACATAAGCGCATTGAGGACATGAAGTACGAAAATGAATTTGATGCTGTGTGGGCATGTGCCTCGATGCTCCATGTTGACAAGGGTGATATGATCAAGATCTTTGCGAAGGTTATGAAAGCACTTAAGATTGATGGTGTATTTTATGCTTCGTGGAAGTATGGAAAAGGTGAGCAGACGCGGGATGATGGAAGAACATTTGCCAATTATACCGAGACAAAGGTTTGTGATATGGTGTATTCGGTTTCAGGCGCGGCCCTTGAGGATGTATGGACGAGTCAGGATGTGAGAACTGACAGGACAGGTCAGGGACATTTGTGGGTAAATGTTCTGGTGAAGAAGACCAGAGTTGTCATAACTGAGAAGGAGTTCCTGAATATTTTCTGGAAACAATACCAGATCATTGAGAAGGATGTCCGGATCAGTTCTGAGTATGTGGATATCCACAAGAGCAACTTCTCGACATTTTCAAGCAGATACATAAATATGTTCTTGAATATCTGTAGCAATATAGACTCTCTGATAGAGATATATTGCAAGATAGTCGAGGAGGATGATTACAGGAAGAAGTACAGCATACATGACAGGCTTACTCCTGTGCTTAGAAAATTCCCGGATATCCGGCTGGATGCGGTGAGGACGATAGATACTTTTGAGGATATTGAGCTGAAGCCGTTCAGTGCGTTTGTGGGTGACCGGATCGCAGATTGGTGGAATGACTATAATCTGGTGAAACATGCCAGAAGTGACAGAAACGAGAAGACTGGAATGTATAATTTCCAGCGGGCAAATCAGAAGAATGTGCTGACGGCGATGGCAGCGTATTTTATCGTGTGCAACCGTATATATGAGGAGATATGCGAGATCTCGGCAACACCGAAGAGGCTTCTCAAGTCAAAAATATTCCTGTATGTGAAGAATGGTGAGTAGATAAGGAAAGGTAATAGACCATGGTAAAACAAATAGTAAGAGATCAGATGTTTCTCAGCCAGAAGTCATCTCCGATGACTCCTATGGATGCGGGAATCATTGCAGATATGCAGGACACATTAGCGGCAAATCAGGCGAGGTGTGTCGGCATGGCGGGCAACATGATCGGATATAAGAAGAGGATAATCATCGTCAGTATGGGATTTGCCAATGTTGTCATGTTGAATCCGGTTCTTCTGTCAAAGTCGGGGGCTTACGAGACAGAGGAGGGATGTCTGTCTCTGGACGGCATGAGAAAGGTGACAAGGTATAGAGACATAGAAGTAGAGTTCCAGGATGCATCATTTGCAAAAAAGCGTATGAAGTTCAACGGATATATAGCCCAGATAGTGCTCCATGAGATGGATCACCTTGAGGGGCGTATTATTTAGGAGAGTTTATGGAATCAAAAGATGGAACATGGATCATGTATGGCGTTTCAGAGGATGATCCGGAGTGCCTGCACACGGTGGACGAGCTTACCAGGTATATAGAGGAGGTGGGCTTCCTGCCTCTTTTCCGGAATGAGATACCTGGATTTTCGGTGGAGGAGCGAACCACGGAGAAGTACTGGTGGAGTGAGGATGCACAGAGGGATCCTTGGGTATGGCGTGAGATCATAGCCAGAAGAGGCGATATAGCATACGGCAAATTTTTCCACAATAAGGCGGGATTTATCTCAAAGAAATGGTTCCCGTATTTTGCAAATTACAGAAGATCGGGATATGATTTTGATGCCAGATGGGATGATGAGCTTGCATCATTCAGACAGAAGAAGATCATGGATCTGTTCATGGATGACCGGATAGATGAGGAGAGCGATGCTGAATTTGCAGTAGAAAAACTGGAGAGTATGTATGATACAGCGCTGTTCTCATTTGATATCAAGAAGCTTGCCGGATTTGGCAAGGACGGTGAGAAGGGTTTTGAGGGTACGATGACGCAGCTTCAGATGCAGACCTACCTGTGTGCCTGTGACTTCAGAAAGCGGGTGAACAAAAAGGGGGCGGAATACGGCTGGAATGTGGCTATGTATTCCATGCCGGAGAAACTGTGGGGATATGACCACGTGACGTCTGCATATGGTGTGAGCCCGGAGGAGTCATGGGAGAGGATAGTGAAGCATATGGATGATATCTACCCGATTGCCACAGAGAAACAGATAAAGAAAGTCTTAAAGTAGAGACGGTATACAGACAAGATGACGGAAGAATTTATATATGGAAACTGCATCAACACGATTGAAAATAGTCATGTTGGTGCAGTTTTTTATGAAATAAATTGGATGACATAGCAAATACTCCTATAGTAGTTACTCTATATGAAATATTTATTCTTTTATATAAAATTTATATGGACTTACGGTTTACATGAACTTACATTAATTCAAAACTCTAATTCAAAACTTTACATCAAAAGTTTACACATAACATTACATATATCTTTACATATGTGTTTACATATGATATGTTTATATGCAAGTCAGGTTATAAAGAATAATATGATGCCTACTTGAAGAGGAGAAATGATGAACACTGTATATGATGTTATTATCGTGGGAACTGGCGCTGCAGGTTTGTTCTGTGCGTTGAATTTTCCAGAGACAAAAAAAGTCTGTATTATCACAAAAAGGCGGGCTGATGAGTCCGACTCTTTTTTGGCCCAGGGCGGCATATGTATGCTGCGGGGGGAGGAAGACTACGAAGATTATTTTGAAGACACCATGAGAGCCGGTCATTATGAGAACAATAAAAAGACAGTCGATCTGATGATCAGATCATCGAATCTTGTTATCAGAGAATTGATAAGGCTTGGAGTCAGATTTGAGAGAGATGAGAGCGGAAAGCTTGCCTTCACCAAGGAGGGAGCTCACAGCCAGCCAAGAATATTGTTCCACGAGGACATTACCGGCAAAGAGATTACATCCACTTTGCTGGAGTGTGCAAAGAAGAAATCCAATATCGAGATATATGAGTATACTACTATGCTTGACATCGTCTGCAATGACAATGCCTGTGGTGGAGTGATTATAGCTGATGATGAGAAGAACATAGGCATACTTAGATCCAACAACGTTGTATTGGCGTGTGGTGGAATCGGAGGTATATATAAGAACTCAACGAATTTTGCCCATATAACAGGTGATGCCATAGCAATTGCCTTAAAACATGGTGTAGAGGTAGAGAATCTGAATTATGTGCAGATCCACCCGACGACACTGTTTAGCCGGAATAAAGGAAGAAGGTTTCTGATATCTGAATCTGTGAGAGGCGAAGGCGCATGGCTTCTTAACAAGGCGGGAGAAAGGTTTACAGATGAACTGCAGCCTCGTGATGTAGTCAGCCGCGCAATATGGAAACAGATGGAGATAGATGAAACGGAGCATGTGTGGGAAGATCTGAGACCGCTTGGAAGAGATGTGATCTTGCAGCATTTTCCACATATATACAAGCAGTGTAAGGATGAGGGATATGATGTGCTAGTTGAACCGATACCGGTTGTGCCGGCTCAACATTACCACATGGGCGGAGTGAAGGCAGATCTTGCCGGAAGGACATCCATGGAAGGATTGTACGCGGTAGGAGAAGTCGGATGTAATGGAGTGCATGGCAGAAACAGACTGGCAAGCAATTCGTTACTTGAGTCGCTTGTATTTGCACAGAGAGCGGCAGATGATATCATGTTCAGCAGAGAGCACAGAGGCTGTGGAGAAGACAACATAGATCTGTCTGAATATGAAGATATAGATGGTTTGTTTAGAGAATATAAGAATATAGTTTTGACAGAAACGGAAAGAAGAGGCTGAGAATGAATCAGATAACAATGAAATTGAATGCGGACAAGCTTATAATGATGGCTTTACAGGAGGATATCACAAGTGAGGATGTATCCACAAATGCGGTGATGCCAAAGGCACAGAAAGGAAAAGTAGACCTGATATGCAAGCAGGATGGAATCATTGCAGGACTTGATGTATATGCAAGAGTATTTACACTCTTAGATGACAGCACTGAGGTTGAGTTCTTCTGCAAAGATGGCGATGAGGTGAAGGCTGGCCAGCTTATGGGAATTGTGACTGGTGATATCAGGGTTCTTCTCTCTGGCGAGAGGGTTGCGCTTAATTATCTCCAGCGTATGAGTGGCATAGCTACATATACCCATGAGGTTGCAGAACTTCTTAAAGGAAGCAAGACTACTCTGCTGGATACCAGAAAGACCACACCTAATTGCCGTATATTTGAGAAGTATGCAGTCAGAGTCGGCGGAGGAAGCAATCACAGATACAATTTGTCAGATGGAGTATTGCTTAAGGATAATCATATAGGCGCTGCGGGAAGTATAACCAATGCAGTTAGAATGGCAAAGGATTATGCACCATTTGTCCGCAAGATAGAGGTTGAAGTTGAGACACTGGATCAGGTAAAAGAGGCTGTTGAAGCAGGAGCCGATATCATTATGCTTGACAATATGACAACGGATCAGATGAGGGCTGCGATTGATTTGATCGATGGACGTGCGGAGACAGAATGTTCAGGCAATGTTACAAAAGAGAACATAGAGAGACTGATATCATTGGGAGTGGATTATATATCAAGCGGTGCGCTTACACACAGCTCACCTATAATGGATATATCGATGAAAAATCTTCATGCGGAGGAATAAAGTGAAGGCAAAAGAGAGAAGGGAAAGGATACTTGACATTGTGAAGAATTCAGATGTCCCTGTTCCGGCAAATAAGCTTGCGTCAGAATTTGAAGTCAGCAGACAGATAATAGTGCAGGATATTGCAGTGATCAGGGCGGCTGATGATGGCATAATTGCAACTAACAGGGGTTATATATACAAGAATGAATCAAAATGTCAGAGAGAGTTTAAAGTAAAACACGGTTATGACAGGACTGAGGAAGAACTCACGATCATAGTTGATTATGGCGGTGTTGTAAAGAATGTAAGTATAAGTCATACAGTGTACAATCGTGTTACTGCAAAGATGAATATTGCTTCCAGATACGACGTGGCAAAATTTATGAAAAAATTGGAAAACAGCCAGTCGTCCCTGCTTGGAAATGCTACGAACGGATATCACTACCATCTGATAGAGGCTCCAAGTGAAGAGATCCTGGACACCATAGAGCAGAAACTTGATGAGACAGGCTTCCTTGTTCCGTGGCAGGAGTGGGAGAAATAATACAAAATGATTTGGAGAGAATAAAATGACGATAAAAGAGATACAGGATGAGATAATCAGACTGAAGAAAGAGAAAGATTTCTGCATACTGGCACATGCTTATCAGGGACATGAGATTCTTGAAGTTGCAGATTATATGGGAGATTCATATGGACTTAGCGTTGAGGCGAGCAAGGATTCCCGCAAAAATATAATAATGTGTGGTGTGCGTTTTATGGCGGAGACATGTAAGATACTGTCCCCTGATAAGAATGTGTATCTGCCTAATCCTGAAGCCGGATGTCCGATGGCTGAACAGATGAACCTTGAAACGTTGAATGAGATGAAGAAGAAGTATCCGGGATATGCGGTTGTCGCCTATATAAATACGACATCTGAATTGAAAACTGCCTGTGATGTATGTGTGACATCTTCATCTGCAGTGCAGATATGCAGCAAGCTTGATAATGACAAGATTCTTTTTATTCCAGATCCGAATCTTGGAAATTATGTTCAAAAGCAGATGCCGGAAAAGGAATTTGTGTTCTTTAACGGCGGATGTCCTAGACATCTTGCGGTTACCATAGATGATGCTTTGAAGGCAAAAGAGCTACATCCACATGCGGAACTTCTTGTCCATCCTGAGTGCAGGCCGGATGTAGTAGCAGAAGCTGATTATGTAGGTTCAACCACAGGAATCATGGCATATGCCAGAAAGTCAGAGAAAAAAGAATTTATCATCGGTACAGAGCACAGTATTGTGGAGCATCTTCAGTATGAGTGCCCTGACAAAATGTTCTATCCAATATCTTCAAAACTGATGTGCCATAATATGAAGCTTACTACCCTGGTTGATATATTGAATGTATTAAAGGGTACAGGTGGCGAAGAGATAGTCCTTTCTGATGAGGTGATGGAGGGAGCTTCCCGCTGCATCAACAGAATGATCGCGCTTGGATAACGATTTGCGGATGCCTGACATACGATATTGATGAATATTTATTGAGGTGTGTATGTCATCACAGATCATATGGTGGTGAAGGAGGGACATATCAAAAGCTTTGACGACGATAAATTTTACCGAATGGAAGCGACCTTCCAC
>OGXW01000550.1_pt1 | contig 28408 bp, 24 predicted proteins | sample 1576341 | NCBI WGS metagenome assembly OGXW01 (sample SAMEA3541592, study PRJEB24748) | human gut metagenome | biome: human gut; feature: human-associated habitat; material: faeces | place: China | collected 2012
CGCCCGATTAAGAAATCAGCCGCCCTCTGGAAAAATTCCTGTATCTCCTTTGGGGGCTTGCCCTTGAAAAACTCCGGGCTGGCGGTAATCAGCGTATCCACAAACCGGGTGCTATCCCTGCGGGTGCGGCAGCCAGCCTGTTCAATGCGGCTTTGAATGAAGTGGTAATAGCGTCCCTCCGGCTTGACGATGTAGAAATTGTACTTGCTCCGACTGGTGTCAATGTCGGGATTGCTGGCGTACTGTTCCTTTTGCCGTTCGTGATGGGCTTCCAGCGGTCTTGCCGGATTGCCCTTGTGTTTTTCAAATCGCAAAATTGCGTGTTGTGCCATGAAACTCCTTTCCCCATTCCGTTCCTTTCCGGGACTTTTCCACAGGAAAATCCCACAGAAAATATCTCAGATAGGAAGGGAATGGATAAGATATAAATAAAATCGTTTTTATCTCTGTATTTCTATATACCGTCTGGTTTTCGTACTTCAAGAGGATTGATTATCGTACTCATCGAGTGCGGTTTTCAGCCCTCCGGCGTACCAGAATGGGATTTCTTGAAGTCGGTGTTTGGAACCGCTTCGTAGGATTTTGGGTAAATGCGGTTGGGTTTTCCACAGCCCTGCTTCTGGATTTCCACCAGTCCGGCATATTGCAGTTCCCGCAGGGTGTTGACCGCCTTCTGCCGCCCGCAGTGGAGCAGCTCCACTACCTCGTTGATGGGATAATAAAGGTAAATCCGCCCATATTCATCTGCCCAGCCGTTTTTCCGGGACAGGTCTGTCCGGCGCAGGATAAAGGCATACAGTACCTTTGCTTCGTTGGACAGGGGTGTGAATGTGGGGGCTTCAAAAAGGAAATTCGGAAGCCGGGTAAAGCTGACCGCCTTTTCCGGCTGATGGATATAAATGGTGTTTGTCATATCGTGTTTTGTGGACGGTTAGAAGCCTGTTTCCGGGGGCAGACGGTAGTTTCTATTGCCTGCCCCTGTTCTGTGCTTGCAAAGCCTTGTAAATCAAGGACTTTTCAGCCCCTAACTGTCCACACAAGACCTCCTTTTCCGTTCACTTTCTGTTTTCTGCCGCCTGTGAACTCTGGCGGCACAGTCGGGACAGTATTTCGCCCGGTTGGACTTTGGGACAAACACTCTGCCGCAGATCGCACAGCGTTTCAGCTCCTTATCCCGGAAAATCTCCGCTTCCAGCGTTCCGATTTGCGGCAAGACCGACCAGCGGAACCACTTACAGCAGACCGAGAAAGAAATAGTCTGGGGGCAGGTGTGGGTGTCCCCATCGTCAAGGAGCATACAGTTCCCATCCTCATAACAGCAGCACTCCCGGCAGATCAGGGCGTTTGCCTGTTTCCTCTGTGCCGGTGTCATGCGGTAAAGGGAACCGTCCTGCCTGCGCTCTATGGGCGGCAGTCGTTTATATGGGTTCTCTCTCATGTGTTCCCTCCATTTTTCCTTAGCCGTTCTCCCCGAAAAGGCTTCCTGCCCCATTCCTGCGGCGTGTTCCGGCGTTGGCACGCTCCCCGGACTTCGGGACATTTTGTCCCGAAGTGGCTCGTTGCGGTGCTTCCCCTGCCGGGGTATTCCTTTTCGGACGGTTATTCATTTTTCAAGGTGCAGCTCATCGATGAACTACCCTAAGTCTACACCTAAAAGACCGCCCGCCCCGTATATCCATAAGGTCGGAAATCAGCCCGGAAAACTCTTTATTTCCACGCTCTCGGAATTGTGGTAAAATAATAAATACAAGACGATAAATCGGAAGTTGTGAGGTGTTCAAAATGGATAGCATAGTGGAACTTGTCAAGAGAAATGAGCAGCTTCTCCTTGAAAATGCTGAAGCACTAAATGATGAGGAAGTAGAACAGGAAGATATTGACGAGTATCTTAAAATTCAAGGTGCTACAAAAGAAGAATTAAGCGCCTTTGAAAATCAATTTCAAATAAGATTGCCAGAGGATTTTAAAATCGTATATTCATACAAAAACGGCAGCGGCTATATGAGCTTAATTTGGCCGCAGGAGGGATTTTATCGCGGGTATCGCCTACTGTCACTAAAAGAAATAATCAAGTTAAAATCTCTTTTTCAAAATAAAAACTGTAAAATGACAGAGTTTCCAAATGTAATTGGTGAAAAACAACTGCAACAATTAGACGAACGCATAAAGCCATATCTGTTTTGTGAGCGTTGGTTTCCCTTTGCTGAGTATGCCGGTTCTCTTTATCTGATGTTGGACTATAACCCAAGCGAGAAAGGTGAAATCGGTCAAATTATTTGTTATGTGCATGACCCGGATTTTATCTATTATGTCGCTCCGAACATTACCGAAGCACTGAAAATGACGGAAACAGTTATTGAGAATTTAATATAATTTTTCTTTATATGATGTAAGCGATAGCTTCCCATTTATTGGGCAGACAAGGAGGGAGCGCATGGAATTATCCATACAAGAACGACTAAAAGACCTGCGTGTGGAGCGTGGGCTGACGCTGGAGCAGCTTGAAGAACAGGTAAATCTCTCCAAGTCTGCGTTGGGCAGTTATGAAGCAAAGGACTTCAAGGACATCAGCCACTATGCCATTATCAAGCTGGCGAAGTTTTACGGCGTGACCGCCGATTATCTGCTGGGACTGTCCCAAACAAGAAAGCACCCAAACGCCGATCTTGCAGACCTGCGTTTGAGCGATGATATGATTGAACTATTGAAAAGTGGGCGGGTGGATAATTCCCTCTTGTGTGAGCTGGCGGCACACCCGGATTTCCCCCGGCTCATGGCTGACCTTGAAATCTATGTAAACGGTATCGCTGGCAAACAGGTGCAGAGTGCAAACGCCATTGTGGACGCTGTGAGCACAACCATTATGAAGCAGCACAATCCCGGCTTGTCTGACCCGCAGTTAAGACAGCTTATCGCCGCCCATATTGATGATGACAGCTTTTGCCGCTATGTGATACAGCAGGACATAAACAAGATAGCTCTTGACCTGCGGGAAGCGCATAAGGACGATTTTTTCAGCGTCCCGGAGGACAATCCTCTGGAAGATTTTTTGCAAGCCGCCGAGGAAACCGCCAGCCCAGACAGCGACCCGGAGCAAGCAGCTTTGGCGTTTATCTGTAAGCGGCTCAAATTGAATTTGAAAAAGCTGTCCGAGGAAGAAAAGAAGTGGCTGAAGAAGATTGCACAGAAGTCAGACTTGCTGAAAAATCCAACCCCACAGCGGGGGAGAAAGTAATAAATATGAAATTACAGAATGGAGAAAATCAAAAACATGAATTTCTTTAAGAAAAAGAACTCGCAGACAAATAGTAAGCTAACAAAGCCGGATATTGAAAAACTTTTACAAGAAGCATATCAAGCTAATCCTAAGTGTTACGAAAAGGAAGATGGTACACTTTTGATAGGGCTTGCGCTTACAGAAGATACCGATTCTCTTTTCCCCATCGTGCCGGAGGAGCAGTGGGCAATAGAGGGCAAGACAATTAGCGAATGGATTATTACAATGGTTAGCCTTACAAATCCACAAGGTGGAATCATCGGGCAAATGGAATACCACGAAGCCATAAAACGACTTGAACCATTTATTCTTATGAAAAAAGATAATTGGGCACTTATTAGAGCAATGACCCATGAAGAATTAGACAGTCTATTTGGAAATCTTCCTCGTAAATTATATTGATTACATACAGATTAGGAACGGATAGCAAAGCCAGCCGTGTCAGTCAACGGTCAAGATGAACGGCGCATAAATGCGCCGCCGTTGACAGCCTCGCCCGTCTTTGCTGATGGGTAATCAAGGCGGGAAAGCCCTAAAATGGCTTTCCCGCCCATTTCAATTTTGAGAGAAAAATCTGTCTGCTTTTTCGTGAGTGTGTCCACAAGTGCGGAACATTTTGTCCCATAGTCCGGCATAGGACGAGGGACGGGGCTTTCATATACGCCCTGTCTGCTGATGAAACCAGTCCTGCGCTTGCGGCTCCACGCCACGCAATCACAGCCCTGTTTTCCTGCCGTTTCAAATGCCCTTGCCCTCCCTGGTGGCAACCGCATTTTCGCAGCAACGCCGACAGAGCGTATAACACACTACACTTTGCGAGCAAAGTCGTGTGCCAAGGGGCAAGCCCCTTTGGAAACCCAAGACAACAAAACAGGCTGAATATCCCGCACTTCCCCGGTGCTTGATACTCAGCCTTTATTTGTTGTCAGCAGCCCCCGTTTCGTGGTCTGCGTGTAGTTCCTTGTAAACTGACCTAACTATATATTTAACTATTTATAAGATAAATTTAGATAGCACAAAAAGAGGAGACCAATATCTCCCCTTCTTGCTGGATTGAATATGTTAAAAACTATTAGCTAAGTACTTTACGGATTGACTCAAGAACTCGGTCAGCCTGAAAAGGTTTAACGATGAAATCCTTTGCGCCAGACTGAATAGCATCAATAACCATAGACTGCTGTCCCATAGCTGAGCACATTACACATGTCGCATTTGGGTCTGCGGCTTTAATCTCTTTGAGCGCCTGAATACCATCTTTGTTAGGCATTGTGATATCAAGTGTAACGAGGTCTGGTTTTAATTCATTGTATTTAGCAACGGCTTCTACTCCATCTGCAGCCTCTCCCGCAATTTCGAAACCTCCCTTTGTAAGAATGTCCTTAAGCATCATTCTCATGAAAGCTGCGTCATCTACAATTAAAATTCTAGCCATTTATTTATCCTCCTGTTTTGTAATCTGTTTAACTATACTAATAGGGTACAACTGTAAAAGGTCGCTGTCAATAAGTTCTCCGACAGTTAATCGAAAAGTTACCTTCACGATATCTGTACCATTGCATAACTCCTCTGGAATCTCAAAGGTTTTCCTGTCCTTACAATTGATTAGTGGGAAACCAATATCGGTTGGAACCTTAAGTAATTCTGACATAGATGTTGCAATTGTACCGCACATCTGGTTCATCGCCTCTGAAACTGCGGAAAGAGAAAACTCGTCAAGTGTTGTACCACTGACATTAGTTCCATCCCCACCCATCATAAGATTGGCGATAACTAAAGCATCATGTATATTAAGAACCAAAAGATTGGTTCCGTCAAGTCCTTTTGTGTATGGAACTTTAACGAGTACATGGTTATCATCTGAAAGTGATGATTCCTCCGCAAGTACATCAACCCGTGGAGTAGTAATATTTGTCGGTCGGTTAAGGATGAGGCTCAAAGATGTCGCTGCATTCCCTATGCAGATGTTTGCAATCTCACCTACTACATCGGCTTGCTCTAGTGTAATTCTGCTCATAAATCCTCCTATTACCCAGTTAGTACCTATTTCCTAAAGCTTATTATACCAAAGAAATTAAAAATAGCAAACAAAAAAATGCTTTTTGTTGGGATATTTTATGATATTATTATAGAAAAGCATTTATTTATATTTGTTAAAAAGGAGAATGAAGAATATGGGAGCTACAGAATATACAGATGCTTTAAAATTAGGTAAAAAAGAATATAAGTTCAAGGTTTCACTTGGACAGTTTCCGTATCTGCCGGTACTGGATGAAATAGTATCGCAGACAGATATACAGACAGAACAGAATATGGGGTTGGTGCAGATACCGCTGGAATTTGTGGTGGGAACAAGCACCATGGGCAGAACATATGCCTTTGCAGCCAATTTCATGCCAATATTGGCGGAAGGCTCAGAGTTTGCAATAAAGTGGGCGAATCTGGCAGATGCCCAGGTCAATGAAGGAATCAGAGACCCGATTAAGGTTTATGAGTACATGAACAGGTATTATGTGGTTGAGGGAAATAAAAGGGTCAGTGTGCTTAAATTCTATAATGCTGTGTCTATTCCTGCCTACGTCACCAGAAAAATACCAAAATATTCAGAAGATGAAGATGTAAAGCTTTATTATGAATACATGAAGTTTAATGAGGTGACAGGACTTTTTACACTGGAGTTTACAAAGCTTGGAAATGCACAGAAGCTGCTGGAGCTGGTTGGAAAAACAGACAGGTGGGATGATGCTGACAGAGAAAAATTCAACAAGGTTTTGTTTAATTTCAGCAGAGCCTTTGAGTTTGCCGGTGGTAAGAGACTTCCAATAAAGGCTGGAGATGCCCTGACTTCATTTATGACAGTGTTTGGCTTTGATAGAATGCTTGAGATGACCGAGCAGGAATACAAGACCAATATACTGAGAGTATGGGCGGAGTTTTCTGTATCATCAGAAAAACAGAATGTTGATCTGGTCATGAATCCTGCCAATGTACAGGAAAAAAAGAGCCTGCTGAGATATTTTATACCAGCAACCCAGAAGAAATTTACTGTCGCCTTCCTTTTCCCAAAGAATCCAGAGGAATCAGCCTTTCTGTATGGTCATGAGCTGGGAAGAAACTATCTGGAGGATACATTTTCAGATGAGATGAAGACAATATGTGTCACAGATGTGGATAATAAAAATCTGGATGAAGTATTAAACAGCGTGATTAAGCAGAATGCCAGCATTATTTTCTGTTTGGGACCTCAGATGATGAAGGGCAGCCTTAAGGTGGCAATCGAGAATCCAGATGTTAAAATATTAAACTGCTCGCTCAATGCGCCCCACCCTTATGTGAGAACCTATTATGGCAGGCTCTACGAGGCAAAATTCCTGACCGGAATGATAGCAGGAGCACTTGCTGACAACAACAGGGTGGCATATATAGCGGACTATCCTATTTATGGAATGATTGCAAATATCAATGCCTTTGCCTTGGGAGTAGCCTGCATGAATCCGAGGGCAAAGGTTTATCTGGCATGGTCTACAGAAAAGGATTTTGATAGGGAAAAATTCCTTGTAGAGAATGATTTACACTATGTATCAGACCAGGAGATGATAACGCCAAATGATGCATCCCGTCAGTTTGGTTTCTACAAATACGAGGATGGAAAGGCTGTAAGCCTCGCGATGCCAATCTGGAACTGGGGTGTATTCTATGAAAAGCTCTTACAGAGTATACTGGCAGGGGCATATCAGAATGAGGCATCATCAGACAATAAGGCCCTGAACTACTGGTGGGGAATGTCCGCCGGCGTTATTGACCTTATCTGTTCGTCTCATGTGCCATACGGGCTGAGCCGAATAGTGGACAATATCAAGGCTGATATATGCAGTGGTGAGTTTAAGCCTTTTTCTGGAGTAATCAAGGATCAGAACGGAAGCCTCAGAAATAAGGATCACAAAGAGATGGAGCCAATGGATATTATGAATATGGATTTTTTGGTTGAAAATATAATTGGTGTAATTCCAAGTGCAGACAGTCTTATTGAGAAGGCGCAGGGAATGGTTGAGGTTACAGGTGTAGAGGAAGCAAAATAATATGCGTATTTTACTTTTAGCAGATGAGGAAGTTCTGGCGTATTGGGACTTTTTTAAAAAAGAGGATTTTGAAGGAATAGATTTAATAATATCCTGTGGGGATTTGAAAGCATCATATCTGTCATTTATTGCAACAATGACAGGGCTGCCGGTACTTTATGTCAGGGGAAATCATGATGATTCATATGATAGAAATGGACCGGATGGCTGTATATGTATAGAAAATTCGGTGTATACTTATAAAGGGGTGCGTATCATGGGGCTTGGAGGAAGCAACAGATACAAGCCGGGCAGGAACCAGTACACCCAGAAAGAGATGCAGAAGCGATATAAAAAAATGAAAGGCAGGCTGTTTTGGAGCAAGGGAATCGACATTCTGGTGACCCATGCTCCGGCAGCAGGCGTAAATGATGACACGGATGAGTGCCATAAGGGCTTTGAGGTATTCAATGAGATAATTGAAAAATATAAGCCGAAATATTTTGTGCATGGACATGTCCATATGAATTACAGCAGAAAGTTTCCGAGAGAGGATATGGTCAATGAAACCCGGGTTATCAATGCTTATCAGAGGTATATAATAGAGATTTGAGCGAACACACATATATAGCAATAGACCTGAAATCATTCTACGCTTCAGTGGAGTGCTGTGAGAGAAATATGGATCCTCTCAGGACGAATCTGGTCGTGGCAGATGCAGAGAGAACCGAGAAAACCATATGTCTTGCGGTTTCACCAAGCTTAAAGAGCTTTGGAATATCGGGCAGGGCGAGGTTGTTTGAGGTAGTTCAAAGGATAAAGGAAGTAAATAACGAGAGGCTGAGGAAGACACCTAAGGGCTATTTTGAGGGAAAATCCTGTGATATAGAGGCACTTATGACAGATCCGTCACTGGAAGTGGGCTATCATGTGGCACCTCCAAGAATGGCAAAGTATCTGGAGAAAAGCACAAGAATTTATGATATTTACTTAAAATATATCGCACCGGAGGACATCCATGTATATTCCATTGATGAGGTATTTATGGATGTTACTCATTATCTGGGGATATATAAGTGCTCTCCGGCGGAGCTTGCCAGAAGAATAATAAATGACGTGCTGCAAAACACAGGCATAACGGCCACAGCAGGGGTGGCACCCAATCTCTACCTGTGCAAGATAGCTATGGACATAGTGGCAAAGCACATGGAGCCGGATGAGAACGGAGTGAGGGTAGCATATCTGGATGAGATGCTCTATAGGAAGCTTTTGTGGAGCCACAGACCCATTACAGATTTCTGGAGAGTGGGAGTCGGCTACAAGAAGAAGCTTGAGGAAAATGGTTTGTATACAATGGGAGACATAGCGAGGTGCTCTCTGGGACAGGCAAATGATTTTCACAATGAGGAGCTCTTGTACAGGCTGTTTGGAATAAATGCAGAGCTTCTAATCGACCATGCCTGGGGCTGGGAGCCGGTTACAATAGAGGATATCAAGGCATACAAGCCGAGCAGTAATTCCACAAGCTCAGGTCAGGTATTACAGTGCCCTTACAGCAGTGACAAGGCAAGAATCGTAGTGATGGAAATGACTGACCTGCTGGTGTTAGATTTGGTGGATAAGGGGCTGGTGACAGACCAGTTAGTACTTACTGTAGGCTATGATATAGACAATCTGAAGGAAGATAAGACAGGCAGACACTATGATGGCGAGGTGAAGCTTGACCGGTATGGAAGAAAGATTCCCAAGCATGCCCATGGTACCACAAACCTGAAAAGTTTTTCCTCTTCATCAAGACTTATAATTGATGCTGTCTTAAAGCTTTATGACGAAATCGTTGATAAAAATTTATCAATCAGGAGAATTAATGTCACAGCCAATCATCTTACCAAGGAAAACGAGGTAAAAGAAGAAAACAGCTACGAGCAGATGAGTCTTTTTACTGACTATGGCATTGCAGAAAAAGAAAAGGAAGCGGAGAAAGAACAGCTTACCCGCGAAAAGAAAATGCAGAGGGCTATACTGGATGTGAAAAAGAGATATGGTAAGAATGCCTTGCTGAGAGGTGTGGACTTGGAAGAAGGCGCGACTGCCATATCGAGAAATAAGCAGATAGGCGGGCACAAGGCATAGTCCTAAATAGTGTATGGAGCAGGCAGATATATGAAGGCAGACAGAGATATAAAATATGCAGATATAATTAACATGAAACATCATCAGTCCACAACCCATCCCCACATGTCAAACTATGACAGGGCAGCACAGTTTTCCCCCTTTGCGGCGCTGACAGGGCATGAGGAGGCGATACAGGAAAAAGCAAGGCTCAATGAATTTAAGACTGATATTGAGCATGTGGAGGATATAGATGACCTGTGGGATAATTATTCTGAAGAGTTTGATTAAAAGAGGTTGACAAACCAGTGATTGATATAGTAAAATTCAATAGTTGGTTATTCAACTGCTGATGTGGCTCAGAGGTAGAGCACTTCCTTGGTAAGGAAGGGGTCACGGGTTCAATTCCCGTCATCAGCTTTTTTATTGCCTAAAAGGAACCGGTGTTAAGCCGGTTTATTTTTTACCCTGAAATAAGACTTGTTATAACAAGGGTTAATAAGAAGTACTTTCGTACCGATATAAAACCTGTAATGATTTAGCTGATCAGAAAATCAAATATAAATCAGGGACAAGCTTTTTATTTCTTTTGAAGGGATGCAGTTGAAATAGCAGGTGAAGTCACGAGAAAGGATGATTTCATGGTTATACAATCAGGTTCATACAGGATGAACTCTGGTAGAAACTATTCTGAGAATAAGATAAGCTCTAAGTCGCTTACTGTCTGGAATAACAGAAATGGCTTTTTTTCAGGAGTGTCAGCAGCGGATGCGGAGAATTTTTCGCAAAATACATCGCAGAGCAATATGCTTAGTGCAGCCAAAGACCTAATTGCCGGACAGGAGGAAAAGAACACTGCTAAGTCGGATTTAAGTGGTTTAATGGAGAGCTTTAAGTCTAATACAACGATTAAAACTGTGGATGTGCAGAGGCAGGTGGATTCTATAAAAGAGATACAGCAGCAGACGCTCAATTATCTCTTGTATCTGCTCTTTGGCAGGAAGGTGACAGAGGATTCCAGGACAAGCTTTCTGGATAATAACAGGACTCAGGAAGACAATGCTTTGAATTATTCAACAGGGCAGGGAGGAAGGACATATACCCTATCTGGTGAAAATGAGACAGTTGGCGGTGAGTATACAAGCTTTAACTATTATTCTGAGCGGGAGACAACCAGCTTTGAGACAAGGGGAACTGTGGTCACAGCGGATGGAAAAGAGATAAGCTTTAATGTGAGCATGACTATGTCCAGAAGATTTGAGATTGCCACAAAGGATGTTATAAACTTTGGAGCAAAGAGGTGTACAGACCCTCTTGTAATAAATCTGGACACAGATGTATGTGATGTGTCTGACCAGAAGTTTTTATTTGACCTTGACTGTGATGGCAAGGCGGAAAGCATATCAATGCTGGGATCTGGAAGTGGATTTTTAGCTTTGGATAAAAATGGAGACGGAATTATAAATGACGGCTCAGAGCTTTTTGGAACTGTAAGTGGCAATGGATTTGCTGATTTGAGCCAGTATGATGATGATGGCAGCGGCTGGATAGACGAGGCAGATGAGATATTTGACAAGCTCCGTATATGGCAGATGAACCCGAACGGAACAAGCTCGCTGGCTGCGTTGGGCAAGGCTGGAATTGGGGCTATATGTCTTGGAACTGCAGATACAGAGTTTTCTCTTAATCAGGCAGACAACACTAATAAGGCTGTAATAAGAAAGTCAGGTATATTCCTCTATGAAAATGGAATGGCTGGTACTGTGCAGCAGGTGGATATGGCAATAGATGCGGCAACTTAAATGCATAAAATCTGCCACGGCAGCTTTTCCTGCATACTTAGGTAAAAAAAGGATTAACCATGGTTTGGTTAATCCTTTTTGAAATCATCTTTAAAATCTTATGCATTATAATAAGCAAGCACTTTTGTTACATAGTTCTGTGTCTCGGTAAATGGCGGTATTCCACCATATTTTGCCACATTACCACTTCCAGCATTGTAGGCAGCAAGGGCAAGCGAGACATCCCCATTATATTTAGATAAAAGTGATGATATGTACTTGGCTCCACCCATTATATTCTGGCAGGCATCATAGGAATCGGTTACGCCAAGCGACTGGGCTGTCTGTGGCATAAGCTGCATTATACCGACTGCTCCTGAGGAGCTTACCGCATCAGCGGTGAAGTTTGATTCCTGCTTGGCAATTGCTTTAAGAAGCTTTACATCTACGCCAAAGGCCGAAGCAGCTTCCTCGAAATACTGGTTTAATTCATCTGGACAGATGAGTGCACCGGTATTTTCTGATATGGTGTTTACTGCATTGCTGATTGCAGAAGCACCTGCTGTAAGAGCAGAAGCAACTGAATTGCTGTCTGACAAATTAATATTTATGCCGTGCTGGTCAAAAAAACTCTGGACTGTTGACACATTGACTGCACCTGTATTGCTGGCTGCAACTAAGCTGTCAATTGCAAGTGCGGCAGCTGCCTTTGTGGCGGTCTCGAGGACCTGACTGAAGTTCTGTGTCTGCTGACTTGCCTGGACGGCAGAAGTAGTGGTAGTATCCGTGGCAGCATTGGTGCTGGCAGCATTAGCCACAGCCCTGCGTTTTTGTAATTGCTCTTCAACTACCGATTGGTCTAAGCTTTGAATAATCTGTATATCCATAATTTCCTCATCTTTGTATTAAGTCTTATAACTGGCATATGTATGATTATACAACAATATCGACAGAATACCAAAAATATTTACATATGTAAGACGATTATAACATAATTACTTGGCGGAAAAAACGAAAAATTTTTTGAAACTTGAATTTATAGCTTATATTTGATAGCATTAAGCTTAAGTTAGTCGTGTAGTACTTTACTATGAGGAAGTAAGGAGAGAGTTATGGAGAAAAAACCATTCGTTACAAAAGAGCAGATAGAAGAGATTGTCAAGACCTATCCTACACCATTTCATCTGTATGATGAGGCTGGAATCAGGAAAAACGCAGAGGATGTAAAAAAGGCATTTGCCTGGAATCCAGGATTTAGAGAGTATTTTGCTGTAAAGGCAACTCCAAATCCATATCTGCTTAAGATATTACAGGAATATGATATGGGCTGTGACTGCTCATCATACACAGAGCTTATGCTGTCAAAGTCCTGCGGATTTGATGGAAAGCATATTATGTTTTCATCAAATGATACACCGGCGGAGGAATTTGTATACGCAGATAAGCTGGGGGCAATAATCAATCTTGATGATTTCACACATATTGAGTTTCTGGAGGAGACAATTGGACATATTCCAGAGACAATAAGCTGCAGATACAATCCAGGCGGAGTATTTGAGCTGTCCAACGGAATCATGGACAACCCTGGAGATTCCAAGTATGGAATGACCAAAGACCAGCTTTTTGAGGCATTTAAGATTCTTAAGTCTAAGGGTGCAAAATACTTTGGTGTACATGCCTTTCTTGCCAGCAACACAGTTACAAATGAGTATTATCCTGAGCTTGCCAGACAGCTTTTTGAGCTTGTGGTCGAGCTTAAAAAGGAGACAGGCTGTGACATTAAGTTTGTAAACCTTTCAGGCGGTGTAGGTGTTGCCTACAGACCGGATCAGGAGCCAAACGATATATATGCAATCGGTGAGGGAGTTCATAAGGTATATGATGAGGTTCTTGTTCCTGCCGGAATGGGAGATGTTGCCATCTACAGCGAGATGGGCAGATTTATGATGGCACCATATGGCTGTCTTGTGACAAAGGCCATCCATGAGAAGCATATATATAAAGAATACATAGGCGTGGATGCCTGTGCTGTAAACCTCATGAGACCGGCAGTGTATGGTTCATACCACCATATAACAGTACTTGGAAAAGAAAATGCCGCCTGTGATCATACCTATGATGTAACCGGTTCATTGTGTGAGAATTGCGATAAGTTTGCAATAGACAGAAAGCTTCCAAAAATTGACATGGGAGATTATCTGGTGATACATGATACAGGAGCACATGGTTTTTCAATGGGATACAATTACAATGGAAAGCTCAAATCAGCAGAGCTTCTCCTGCAGGAGGACGGCTCAGTGAAATTGATTCGCCGTGCCGAGACTCCAGCTGATTACTTTGCAACCTTTGATTGTTTTGATGATTTAAAAATCACAGAGTAGAAAAAGAAAAGCTTAGCGGACTTTGGTAAGAATTTTACCAAATTTAATCCACTTATCCATTGCGGCGGGGTCGTCACTGTTTACAGTGAAGATTTCGCCGTAATCATTTACAGGCTCTAAAGTACATGGGTTAGTTTGGTGAAACTTTCTGATATAGGTGCGGTTTGTTTCTTTGCTTATAAACATTCCAACATCACCATCTCTGATTGGTGTCTTACTGATTAGCAATATGTCACCCTTGTGATAGGCAGGGTGCAGATGATTGCTGGTAATCTCTATCCCCATACTTAAGAGAGAACCAAACATTTTTCTGTATTGAGGCATATATACCTTGCGGGGATTAAATGAGTCGAATATCATTCCGTCCTCCATGTCACCGGTTAAGGTAATGACTGTGACATAGTCATCTATTGTATTGACCGGATTTTCAGGTTTTTTGCAGGAAGCCGCAAAATCAACCTCAAATGTGATTATATCATGTACGAATTGCAGCTGTGCAGCGCTTAAATTCCTGAGTCTTACAGCAGTATCTAAGAAGGGTGAATCTCCGCCTATCACTTCAAATGCAAACCTATTGCTTAAATTGCAGAGAAGATACAGAGTGTACACATCTACTTTTACTGATTCGCCACTTATTATCCGTTTGTAAGAAGAGAGGGACAACTGTAATTCACCTGCCATTTCAGCCTGGGACAGCCCCAGACGGAGACGTTCAGACTCAGTGCTCTGGGCAAAGTTGTCAATCATTTCTTGTCTTGTCATAAATACATCCTCGTTAAAAATGGATTATGGTTCGGAACTGGACTATTTTAGCATGGTAAAATGCTAAAATCAATAAATTTTGGACACGAACTGGATTAATTAATAGTTTATAATGAAAAACGTGATAAACATACAAATCAAATATTAAAAAGTTAATTACTGTCAAATATTATCACGAAAGGAGGTAATACCGGGGCTTGGGCTCCGGTATTTTGTTTCGTGGCCATTTCATGATCATTTTTTATTTAAAAACCCCTTAATTCTGACAAAACACACTTAAAAAACTGGCAAACAAAAATCCCTTGAAGCATGGTAACTTCAAGGGATTACTTGATTTAAACGCATTTATAAGATAGTGCCGGCAGTGGGACTTGAACCCACACGGGCTTGCACCCAACAGATTTTGAGTCTGCATCGTCTGCCATTCCGACATGCCGGCGTTCACTCGAACAAATGATATCTTATCATATAAAAAGGGCGAATGCAACAGGAAATTTGTTCTTTTTTCTTGACTAAAGTTATCATATGTGATAACATATAAATAGTTTGAGACCCGTGATTTTAAGCAATATGCACAAGAAAAGCCTGATGCTTACAGGCTTGTGATGTGTGAGGAGAAAATATGGATACAGTTTATGAGACACCTAAGCAGAGCATTGCGAGACAGCTGAGGGAAGTGCGGAAGGCTGAGGGCATGACCCAGCAGCATCTTGCTGAGCTGGTTGGCACGAAGAAATCAAATATTTCCAGATTTGAGAGTGGCAAATATAATCCCAGCGTGGAGTTTTTGATGAAGCTTGCGGATGGTTTAGGAAAAGAAATACAGATAGTAGTGGGGGATAAGTAGATGACTAAGAAACTTGCCGGATATAAGGATAATGATGTAGAGCTTTGCAGGACAACTAACACAAGGGTCAGTGACAAGACAGCTATGATTCTTATGGAGGAGAGGATTCCTTTTTCAAAGAATTTAAAGACAGTTCCGTTCTTTAAGAGGAAGATGTACAAGGGCGCAGATAAGGTGTGGGTTATCTCTATTAATCCCAGAAGGTATGGACAGGCGAGACGGATAATTGATACTTTGGATAGTGTGTACAAGGAGAGATTAGTATTGAGTAATTACTAATATTTACATGAAGACTGAAATTGATTTTTCAGCCTTCTTTTTTTTTACACATTTGTGTGGTAAAATTCTTTAAAATAGCAATGACAGAGGAAGTAATAAATATCATGTCTGATAAGAAAAAAGAAAAGATTATAAAGTTAGCGGGATTTTTGGCAGTGCCCGTGATTACATTTTATTTGATGGAGTTTTACGACAGAAACCCTTTTGAGCAAATCAGGCCAATGGCTCATCTTTTAAATATAATGATTTTTGAATTGATAGCAGGGGTTGTCTATTTCTTAACAGGAAGAGCAAAGCTTTCGCTAAGAATTGTGCTGGTGCTGTCAATGATTTTTGGACTTGTAAATCATTATGTAATGGCGTTTCGTTCCACACCCTTTGTTCCCTGGGACATTTTTTCTATCAATACAGCTTTTAGTGTTGCAGATAATTATAGCTACACACCCAGTCTGCGTCTGGTTATAGTTACGCTTATTTTTGCTGCTTTAATTTTTGTGGTCAGATATATTGATGATAAAATGGAGATAAAATTCAGATTCAGGGCTCTTGCAGCACTTGTTGTCTGCGTTCTTCTCACACTTTTGGGAGGTGCCATACAGAACGAAGATTTTCAGCGGAACAGTAATCTGTATCCTTATTTATTTACACCGACTGTGATGACCAAATATAACGGGCTTGCTGTGACCTTTACTATGGATTTGGCATATGTCATTGTGGATAAACCGAGTGGCTATTCGGCAGATAAGGCAGAGGACATACTTACACAGTACGAGCAGACTCATGAGACAGAGGGCAGCAGTAAAAATCAAGACTATCCAAACATTATTGTCATAATGGATGAGGCTTTTTCTGATTTAAAGGTGCTTGGAAATTTTGAGACGAACGAGGACTATATGCCTTTTGTACACAGCCTTATGAGTGGAGCAGATAACACAGTGTCAGGTTATCTCAATGTATCTGTCTGTGGCGGAAATACGGCAGATACTGAGTTTGAATTTCTGACAGGAAATACCATGGCTTTTCTGCCATCGGGAAGCATACCTTATCAGCAGTATATAAAGAATGAGACACCTTCACTTGCCGGATATCTGTCCAGTCTTGGATATGTTACCTATGCCCAGCATCCTTATTATGGAAGTGGATGGAACAGGGAAACCGTTTATCCACTTTTAGGCTTCCAGAATATGAACTTTGTTGATGATTATATTCCGAGAACTATCGTGAGACAGTATGTGAGTGATGAGTCGGATTTTAATATGATTATCAAGACCTTTGAGCAGAAGGAAAAGGATAAGCCCGCATTTATTTTTAATGTCACAATGCAAAATCATGGTGGATACAGCAGTGAATATGATAATTTTACAAATAATATAAGTGCTATGGATGTGGAAAACAGTGGGGTTGACCAGTACCTTTCCCTAATCAGCCTGACAGACCAGAATCTTGAAAAACTAATAGATTATTTTAAAAATCAGGATGAAAAAACAATTGTTGTATTTTTTGGCGACCATCAGCCAAGCGACAATGTGGCTGCTCCGGTTTTAAGCGAACTGGGCAAGGACTACACCAGCCTTACTGAGGAGGAGAGTGAGAGCAGATATATGGTTCCGTATTTCATATGGGCAAACTATGATATAGAGGAGGCTCAAAATGTGGATACCTCTGTTAACTATCTGGCTGCAAATATGCTTAAATATGCTGGAGTTGAAACTTCAGCATACCAGAATTTCCTTCTTGAACTGGAAAATTATTATCCGGTTATCTCCGCTGTCAGAACAGAGGAAAATATGGAAACAGATGAGAAGCTTCGCGAGGAACTTCTGTATAAATACAAATGCTTAGAGTATTATAATTTGTTTGACTGGGAGGACAAATAAATGAAGTCTGGTAAAAAAGCAATAGCATGCGCGTTTTTGCTTCCGTTTGTGATATGCATTGGGATCTGTATTGCTGGCGGAGTATATCCTTTTGGTGACAATTGTCTCCTTCATATAGATATGTATCACCAGTATTGTCCTTTTTTTACACAGCTCTTGTCAAAGCTTAGAAACGGTGGAAGCCTGATGTATTCCTGGCAGATAGGGCTTGGCTCAGATTTTATATCGGTTTTTGCTTATTATCTTGCAAGCCCCTTTAACTGGCTTGTGATTTTATCACCTAAGAACCACGTGATTGAGTTTATGTCGATTTTAATGCTTGTCAAGATAGCTCTGTGTGGCACTTCATTTTATATTTACATCAAATCGCATTTTGGACTTGATGGCGATGATAAAATGCCTCTGATATTTTCCACGGCATATGCCTTAAGCGGTTTTGTGGCTGCCTACAGCTGGAATATCATGTGGATGGACAGTGTGATGCTGGCACCCCTTATAATTCTTGGCCTTGAGAAGCTGGTTAAGGAAGGAAAGGTGGCTCTTTACTATATCACTTTGGCGGTTTCCATATTTTCAAATTATTATATTTCAATAATGATTTGTATTTTTCTGGTTTTCTATTTTGTTCTTTTATTTGTAAAGCAGAAAGAGGGCAGGTGGAGAGCATTTCTGCGTTTTGCCGGATATTCACTGCTGGCTGGTGGCACAGGGGCAGTGCTTATGCTGCCGGAAATGATAATTCTGGGCTACAGCGGTTCGGAGGGGATAAAATTCCCTGAAGCTGTAAAATGGTATTTTAATATAATTGAAGAATTGTCGCGGATGTGCACAACTGCCGCAAATTATACAGGAGCAGAGCACTGGCCTAATTTGTATACAGGAGCCTTTGCAATTTTGCTTTTGCTTTTATATGTCATGAACAGGCGCATACGCCTTAGGGAAAAACTGCCATATCTGGCAATGATTGTATTTATGCTGGTAAGCTTTGCAAACAATTATCTGGATTTTATCTGGCATGGACTGCATTTTCCTAATTCACTGCCGGGCAGACAGGCATTTTTATTCAGCTTTCTGGTTCTGGTTTTAGGTTACAGGTGCCTTATAGAGCGTGAGGGAAACAGTCTGCTGCATATCAGCCTTGCCACAGGGGGCATTGCTGTATTTTTAATAGCTGGGGCTGTGATAACTGACAGTGAGATTACAGACTTTTATTCTTTTCTCATAACAGGACTTTTTGTGCTTGCCTACAGCCTGCTTTTTGTACTGCTTCAGATAACCAGAGATGGAAATAAAAAGTACCTGCTTTCATTTATATGGTTTATGGCTATTGCAGAGCTTACAATCAATATGGCATGTAATGGTTTATACACCACAAGCAGGGTTCAGTACACTAAGTATGAGAGTGATTATGAGAAAATTCTTGAGCTGGCAGAGGAGGATGCGTCTGGTGATTTCTACCGCCTAGAGGACACTGAACGTCTGACTAAAAATGACGACAGCAGGTATGGCTACGCTTCAGCAACCCAGTTTTCATCGCTCATGAATATAAATGTCAGCCATTTTTACCAGAGCCTCTACATGGAGGGTGGCAAAAATTTCTATTGTTATAATGGGGCAACACCTATAAGCTCAGCAATGCTTTCTGTAAAATATTTTGTCTCTGACAGTGCCCTTGAGGAAAATTCACTTAGGAGCCTGGTTGGAAGCTATGGGAATCTGTACCTGTATAAAAACAAATACTGCCTGCCAATAGGTTTTACCATGGATGAGTCTGCAATCGAGAACCTGTCGCTGGATTCCGGGGCAAAAATCTACAGCATAAATAATCTTGGTAGAAGCCTTGGGGCAGAAGAAGACACTCTGACACCGGAGCTATGCAGTGTTGATGTAGAGGCAGGGGAGACTAAAATCACATTCTCAGAAGCGGGATATTACTATGCATCCAGCATAAGCTGCGAGTCAGACGCCCTTACGATGTCAGATGATAAGGGCAGAAAGACGGGATATTCAAAGACCAGCCACACATATTTGTTCGACCTGGGAGAATATCAGGCAGGGGACACGGTTACAATATCAAACAATAATGCAGAAGAGATAGGCTTTAGTGTCTACAAGCTTAACTACGCCGCTGTCCAGGCAGCCTATGAGACACTGAGTGAGAATAAGTTTGAGCTTGACAGCTATAATGATACCTCTGTAAATGGACATATTGATATGCAGGAAGATGGAAGATTGATTTTTTCTATTCCAAGTGAGCGTGGCTGGAGCCTGTATGTGGATGGGGAAAAGACTGACATAGAAGATTTTGAGGATACCTTTATAAGCGTGCATCTGGATAAGGGAGGGCATGAAATCAGCCTGAAATACGAAACACCGGGTTTGAAGCCTGGGGCAATGGTAAGTGGTGCCTGTGTGATTTTGTTTATTATTTCTGCCGCACTTAAAAAATATATAGCAGGAAAACATAAATTGAAAACAATAGAGGATGAAAAAGTAGAGGATGAAAAAGATTAGGGGAATAATGAGATAAATGGATAAAGAATTAAGGAACCTGTTAATAGAATTTTATATTGACCAGTACAGGGAGTACGCAAAAAGGGCAAATACCAGAAATATCAAGACCAGCCACTATATGCACAGGCTTAATGCCAAGGCAAGGTCAATCTCTAAAGCTGTCTACAGGCAGACTGAGCGGGGAGCTTTGAATTATCTGCATCAGGATGTGAAGAGACTGGCTGTTTTGGCCTATTATGTGGGTACAAAACAGGCAAAGGCCGTGCTGAACAGAGAGATAATTCCTCATCTGGTGAGGGCGGATTTTATGCTTATGGATGAGGATGCCTGTAAGGTCATAGATAAGACCTATTTGAAGGAGCTTACCAGGGAAAATGCAGGGGCAATCTGCAATAAAAATTTCAGGGAACTCTATGAGAACAGACGAAGATATAATCTGACCAGACAGATTGTGGATTTGGTGCCGGCAAGACCAGAGCAGGAATTTCCGGAGGCTCTTGCAATGGACAGACATTTTGTTCTTCATATTGGACCTACAAATAGCGGAAAAACCTATAATTCTCTGGAAAAATTAAAGCAGGCAGAGCAGGGCGTATATTTGGGACCGCTTCGACTGCTGGCACTTGAAGTGTATGAGAAAATGACGGATGATAATGTGCCCTGTACTATGCTGACAGGGCAGGAGTGCATAGAGACTCCAGGCAGCAGGGTGACTGCATCTACAATAGAGATGCTTGATATAGACAAGGAGTATGATGTTGCCGTAATAGACGAGGCGCAGATGGTTTCGGATGATGACAGGGGACATTCCTGGACCAGGGCGATTCTTGGTATAAAGGCAAAGGAAATCCATGTCTGCATGAGTCCGGTTGCGGAGCCTGTTATCACTCATCTGATTAAGCTGTGCAATGATACTTATGAGGTTAATAAGTACGAGAGGAAGACAGAGCTTATATTAGAAGACAGTCCCTTTGATTTCCCAAAAGATGTGAAGGAAGGGGATGCATTTATTGTCTTTTCCAAAAAGTCTGTTTTAAATATAGCTGGCAGACTGGAGGAACAGGGGATTAACTCAAGTGTTATCTATGGAAGCCTGCCACCGGAAATCAGACGAAGACAGATGAATATGTTTAATTCTGGTGAGACAAAGGTGGTTGTGTCAACGGACGCAATCGGCATGGGACTTAATCTGCCGGTTAAAAGGATTGTATTTCTTGAAATGGAGAAATTTGACGGTGTCTCAAGGCGCCCACTTGAACTTAGCGAAATCAAGCAGATTGCAGGACGTGCTGGCAGATTTGGAATTCATGAAGCCGGATATGTCACAGCCATGGGAGAAAAACAGCTTAAGTATCTTAAGAATATGTTTGGAAAGACAGAGGAGAAGATAAGTGTTGTAAATCTGGGCTTTCCGCAGGTGCTCTTAAACATGGACGCACCACTGGATGTGATAATCAGGCTGTGGCATGATGTAGTTCCATCCTCACCCTTTAGAAAAATTAATATTGATGAAATGATGTTTTTATATAAAGAAGCTTACAAAAACAGGGTATTTATTGCAGATTTCGATGATAAATATATGCTGTACAAGATGATTACCTGTCCTGTGGATATAAAGGACAGGGAGCTGGTCAGTCAGTGGAGGAGATACTGTATGTCCTATACTGCTGATATTTCATTGGAGCATCCGGATAAGCGGTCAGGATATCAGGAACTAATGAAGCAGGAATCCTACTATAAAAAGCTGGATTTGTATTATCAGATGTCAGTGAGACTGGGGAAACTCATAGATTCTGACTGGCTGGAAAATGAGAGAGATGCGACACAGGTAAAAATAATGCAGTTATTATCGAAGGATAAGAATGAATACATTTTAAGATGTAAATATTGTGGTCGTATACTGCCTGTTGGCACTTCCAGAAATCTTTGCAGAAACTGCGAAGGCTACAGGACAGCAAGTAAATGGTAAAGTATCCGATTTAATACCCATATTTTATGGGATAATCCTTTCAACAAAAAAGATGAAGACCTTTAAAGGAGGTATTTGTATGAAAGGATATACAACAGATTGCGGATATATGGGATATCTGGATGGCAGCTACCAGTTATTTGCTGATGAGACAGATTACAAAGAAGCATATTATGAGGAAAATGTCGATTAATAGGGATAAAGTTGGATTGAATTTAGACATGCCTTGTGTCATAATATAACTTGGCTTAATAGGTTAGTAGAAGGGAGAGATCTTTATGGCAAAAAACGAAATTCAGGTTGCCGGCCCGGAGGCTGAACTAAAAATTCGCCCATACGAGCATCATGCAAAGTATTATGAGACAGACCAGATGGGGATAATCCACCATTCCAATTATGTCAAGTGGATGGAGGAAGCCAGACTGGATTTAATGAATCAGATTGGACTTAACTACAAGCAGATGGAGGAGATGGAGATTATCAGTCCGGTTCTCTCTATTTCCGTGGATTATCATAGTATGGTCAGATTTGATGATACTGTTGTGATTCAGACAAAGCTTGTGAAATACAATGGCGTAAAAATGGAAGTTGAGTATGTCATGACGGATAAGGAGACTGGAGAGCTGAGAACTACAGCGAGAAGCAGCCACTGCTTTTTGAATCGTGCTGGAAAACCAATATCTCTTAAGCGTTCTTACCCGGAGATAGATACCAAATTTTTTGAATTTAAGGATAGTGAAGAATAATGATTAAGGAAAGATTAGAGAAATTAAGAGCCGAGATGGCTAAGAGAAATATAGATATATATATTGTGCCAACAGCAGATTTTCATGAGTCTGAGTATGTTGGAGAGCATTTTAAAGCCCGTAAGTTTATAACAGGCTTTACAGGCTCTGCAGGAACAGCTGTTATTACCATGACAGAGGCTGGACTCTGGACGGATGGCAGATATTTTGTACAGGCAGCAAAGCAGCTTGAAGGCACTACAATTGAGCTTCGTAAGATGGGTGAAGAGGGAGTACCTACTGTAGATGAGTACATAGAGAATACTCTCAAGGATGGACAGTGCATCGGTTTTGATGGCAGGGTTGTAAATGGAGCATGGGGTAAGAGACTTAAGGATATTGCTTCAAAGAAAAATGGCAGTCTCTATGTAAATGAGGATTTGATTGGCTTAATCTGGGAGAACAGACCAGAATTATCAAAGGCTCCGATTATGATATTCGACAATAAATACACCGGAAAAGACATAAAGGACAAGCTTAGCGATGTAAGGGCAAAGATGGAGGAGAATGGAGCTACAGTTCATCTTATGTCATCTTTATATGACATTGCATGGCTTCTTAATGTGAGAGGCGGAGATATAAGCTATGTGCCTGTAGTGCTCTCATACCTTGCACTTACAAAGAATTGCTGTACATGGTTTTTGAATGAGGAGATAGTGACACCTGAACTTAGAGCTTATCTTGATGCGAATGGTGTAAAGACTGCTCCATATGACAGCTTCTATGATTATGTGAAGACAATAGATAATAGTGAAACTGTAATGATGAACACAAAAGTTGTGAATTACAGGATATGCTGCAATCTCCCAAAGGACATAAAACTGGTAGATTGTCCAGATCCAACCACACTTATGAAGGCTGTAAAGAATGAGACGGAACTGGAAAATATCAGAAAGGCTCACCTTAAGGATGCAGTGGCCATGTGTAAATTCATGTACTGGCTCAAAACCAATGTGGGAAAAATCCACATGACAGAGCTTTCAGTATCAAAGCATCTTGCAGATCTAAGGGCAGAGCAGGAGGGATTTTTAGATTTAAGCTTTGAGACAATATGTGGTTTTGCAGACCATGGCGCTATAGTACATTATGCTGCAACACCTGAGACAGACAAGGAAATCCTGCCAGAGAGTTTTTTGCTTGTAGATTCAGGCGGACATTATCTTGAGGGTACAACAGACATCACAAGAACCTTTGCACTTGGAGAGGTTACAGACGAGATGAGAGACATGTTTACGCGAGTACTTCGCTCAAATGTAAGTCTTGCCAGTGCCAGATTCAGACAGGGCTGCTGTGGATTAAATTTTGATATTTTAGCAAGAGCCCCATTCTGGGATATTGATATGGACTACAATCATGGAACAGGACACGGAGTAGGTTATGTCTTAAATGTACATGAAGGACCAAACAGCTTCCATTGGAAAGCATATCCGGGACGAAGCGCAGACAGTGAAATCCTTCCGGGAATGATTACAACAGATGAGCCGGGTGTGTATCTTGAGGGCAAGTTTGGTATTCGTACAGAGAATGAGCTGGTTGCCCGTCTTGGAAATAAGAACGAGTATGGTCAGTTTATGTATTTTGAAAACCTCACATATGTTCCTGTAGATTTGGATGCAGTAGACCCAGCTATGATGACAGAGGCAGAGAAAAAGTATCTCAATAATTATCATACAGAGGTATACAAGAAGGTATCACCATATTTGACAGCCGAGGAAGCTGAATTCCTCAAAAAATATACGAGAGCTATATAATAGCCGGTTAGGGAAAGTATTTTATGAGCAAAAAGTTAGTTCTGATAGATGGACACAGTATATTAAACAGAGCATTTTTTGGATTGCCGGATTTAACCAATTCAGAGGGAATCCATACTAACGCAGTGTATGGATTTCTAAATATAATGTTCAAGATTCTTGAAGAAGAAAAGCCTGATTATCTGACAGTGGCATTTGATGTGCACGCACCTACTTTCAGGCACAAAATGTTTGAAGACTACAAGGGAACCAGAAAGCCTATGGCAGATGAACTCAGACAGCAGGTTCCGTTGATTAAGGAGCTGCTCACCAAGATGGGTGTAAAAATCGTTGAGATGGAAGGCTATGAGGCAGATGATATACTGGGAACCTTATCTGTCAGAGCTGAGAAGGAAGGCATGGACGTGGCAGTTATCTCAGGGGACAGAGATCTGCTCCAGTTAGCTACAGACCATGTTATGATACGAATTCCCAAGACAAAAAAGACAGGCACTGAGATAGAAAATTACAATACAAATGATGTAATTGAAAAGTATCAGGTAACACCAAAGGAATTTATAGATGTAAAGGCATTGCAGGGAGATACAGCAGACAATATCCCCGGCGTGCCTGGAATCGGAGAAAAGACAGCTGGTGCACTTATAAGCAAGTATCATTCCATAGAGGCTGTCCATGATAATGCGGAGGTAATCAAGCCACCAAGAGCCGGTAAAAATATTGTGGAATACTGGGATCAGGCTGTGATGAGCAAGGTGCTTGCAACAATAAAGCTGGATGTGCCGGTAGACTATGATTTTGATGATGCAAAGCTTGAATCAATAGCCAGTCTCTATACAGAGGATGCTTTTGTTATGTGTAAGCGTCTTGAGTTTAAAAATTTGCTTGGCAGATTTAATGTGTCTGCACCTAAAATTAATGTGGAGGAGCATTTTACTCTTGTGACAAGCCTTGAGATGGCTGACAAGGTATTGGCAAAAGCGGAGGGCAGGGATGTAGCATATTCCTTAGTGAAGGGAGCAGGAAGTACTGTTTGTAAAGGTGATTCTGATGGTCAATTGTCATTATTTTCACAAACTGTCACAAATGATTATGCAGGACTTGCCATAGCTTATTCAGATGAGGACGTATACCTGATACTCACAGATGATAAGATAACAAGTCAGTATATTAATGACAAAGTAAACAGCCTTGATGCCAAGTCCTGGATTGCACCGGATCTTAAGGCAAATCTTCATGTATACAATCCTGAGATTGATATTGAGGATAGAAAAAAATATTTTGACATGATGATTGCAGCATACCTTTTAAATCCATTGATTGGAGAATACCCATATGATGGTGTGGCAAAGGATTATCTTGGTCTTATGGTACCTTCTCAGAAGGAAATTCTGGGTAAGAAAACTCTGTCAGAGGCTTTAACTGATGAATTGGATAAGGCTATGAAGGTTTTATGTTATGAGGTTTATATTGCATGGAAATCTATGCCGGTGCTGAGCGGGGAGCTTAAGACAAAGGGGATGCTGTCACTGTATCGTGAGATTGAAATGCCGGTTGCATTTGTCCTTTATGATATGGAAAAGGAAGGCATTGCAATAGATAGGGAAGCCCTGAAAAAATATGGTGAGGATTTATCCGTATCAATAGCAGAGCTTGAAAAGAGGATATATGAAGCAGCAGGAGAAGAGTTTAATATCAACTCACCAAAGCAGCTTGGGGTTATTCTTTTTGAAAAGCTTCAGATGCCAAATAGCAAGAAGACAAAGACAGGATATTCCACATCAGCAGAGGTTTTGGAGAAGCTTGCTGTTGATTATCCGATAGTATCAGATATACTGGAATACAGACAGCTTACAAAGCTTAAATCAACATACGCGGATGGACTTGCAAACTATATAGATGAAACTGGAAAGATTCATACTACATTTAACCAGACAATAACTGCAACTGGCAGATTGAGTAGTACAGAGCCTAATTTGCAGAATATTCCCATCAGAATTGAACTGGGCAAGATGATTAGAAAGGTCTTTCATCCTGCGAAGGGCAATCTGTTTGTGGATTCTGACTATTCACAGATTGAACTTAGAGTACTTGCCCATGTTGCAGATGACGAAAAGCTTATAGAAGCTTTTCAGAATGGACAGGATATACACAGAACCACAGCTTCGCATGTGTTTGGAGTTCCATTTGATGAGGTTACAGATTTACAGAGACGTAATGCAAAAGCAGTTAATTTTGGAATTGTATATGGTATTAGTGCGTTTGGACTTTCACAGGATTTGAATATAAGCAGAAAAGAAGCACAGGAATTTATAGATAAATATTTTGAAACCTATCCAAAGATAAAGGCTTTCCTTGACAGTACGGTTGAGCAGGCAAAGAAAGATGGATATATCAAGACTATGTTTAACAGAATCCGTCCAATTCCTGAATTGTCCTCAAGCAATTTTATGCAGAGACAGTTTGGGGAGAGAGTTGCAATGAATTCCCCAATACAGGGTACAGCAGCAGACATCATAAAGATTGCCATGATAAGAGTGCATGACAGATTGATAAGAGACAATCTTAAATCAAAACTGATATTACAGGTGCATGATGAACTGTTAATTGAGACCTTAGAGGAGGAAAAGGAACAGGTTATAGCACTTCTTGAAGAGGAAATGAAAAATGCTGTCAAGCTTAAGGTGTCTATGGAAGTAGGAACGGAGACGGGCTATGACTGGTATGATGCACATTAATAGAATGATGTATACAAATAAAAAGGTATAGATTATTATGAGATTTATAGGTATTACAGGTGGCGTAGGTGCGGGTAAGTCAGAGATATTATCCTACCTGGGCAAAAAAACAGGTGTCAGGGTTATGCTGGCAGATGAGATAGCTCATGAATTGATGGAAGCAGGGACAGACTGCTATAAAAGTCTCAGACAGACCTTTAATGATGAGGATATCTGGAATAGTGATGGCAGTTTTAACAGGGAAAAACTTGCAAAAGTAATATTTTCAGATAAGATAAAAAGAGATATTATGAATAGCATAGTGCACCCTGCTGTCAAGGAGTATGTTATCAGACAGCAGGAATATGAGAAGGAGCGGGGAGAACTTTCTTTATTAGTTCTTGAAGCTGCTTTGCTAATCGAGGAACATTATGATAAAATCTGTGATGAACTCTGGTATATATATACGAGTGAAGAAAATCGCAGAGATAGGTTGAAGGCTTCCAGAGGATACTCAGATGAGAAGATTGACAATATTTTTAAGAGTCAGTTAAGTGAAGAAGAGTATAGAAAATATTGTGCTGTGGTAATCGATAATAATGGCAGTGTTGAAGCTGCTTTTGAGCAGATTGACAAGGCACTTGTGAATGAGGAGTAAACAATTCATGGATAATGTATTTGGCTTGGACATAGGAACCAGAAACGTAATAGGAACAGTTGGATATAAGAATGAGGATGACGAGTTTATCGTTGTAGCGCAGTACATCAAGGAACATGAGACAAGAGCCATGCTGGATGGTCAGATTCATGACATAGGCAGGGTGGCAAGAACCCTCAATGTTGTAAAGACTGAGCTTGAGCAGCAGATAGGGCAGCCCCTGACAGAAGTATGTATAGCAGCAGCTGGCCGTGTGCTTAAGACTATTACAACACATGTAGAGTACGATTATGCTGAGGAATCAGTGGTAACGGGAGAGGATATACATACACTTGAGCTTCTTGGCATCGAAAAAGCACAGGAGGCACTCAAGGAGAATAACGATACAAAGTACAAATTCTACTGTGTTGGATATTCTGTTGTCAAATATTACTTAAATGAAGAACTTTTTATAAGCATTGAAGGACATAAGGCTAACAAGATAGGCTGTGATATAATCGTTACTTTCCTTCCTGAGGATGTTGTCGATGGACTTTATGCTGCTGTGGGGCAGATTGGCCTTACTGTAGCAAACATGACTTTGGAGCCTATTGCAGCTATCAATGTTGCTATTCCTGAAAACTACAGAATGCTTAATATTGCACTT
>OGXW01000552.1_pt1 | contig 28392 bp, 23 predicted proteins | sample 1576341 | NCBI WGS metagenome assembly OGXW01 (sample SAMEA3541592, study PRJEB24748) | human gut metagenome | biome: human gut; feature: human-associated habitat; material: faeces | place: China | collected 2012
TTAAATGAATCAATGCTGATATTTCCAACTGTTATGTTCTTTGGATCTGTCTCATCCTTACCCCTGTATACTTTATATCGTCTTATGAGTGCATTCACCTTGCGGTTGAACTCGTTCTGTGTAAATGGCTTTGGAAGGAAGTCATCTCCTCCCACATCATACGCCTCGTTCTGATCAGGCTCTTTTGTCTTTGCTGTAAGAAACAGAACCGGTATTGAAGAAAACTCTCTTATCTTCTCACAAGCCCCAGTTCCCGAAAGTCTCGGCATCATGATATCCATGACTATCAGATCTATACTGTTATCTGCCCTGACCGCCTCGACAGCTTCCATGCCGTCCACAGCCTCAACCACATCATATCCCAATCTCTTCAGATAAATATTCAGCAGTGTTCTTATATCCTGCTCATCATCAACCACAAGTACCTTTACTTTATCGTTCTCCATCATTTCACTCCTTATCCTAATTTTATGATCTATTATCCCTGTATAACCATCAGGCACCATATCCCTCATAACGCCATATGTGCGCTTTATTGCGCTTCTTATTATAGCAAATTAATATATTGTTATCGGACGTATATCTGCTTTGTAAGGAAATTTAAGTGAATTAACTATCAGATCATTATAAAGCAACAGGAGCCCATCATCTGATGGACTCCTGCCTTTTCTTTATAAAATGATTGGAAGAGCTATAGTTAGGTGTGTCTAACTATTTGTAAGTATATTCAGATCTGCCTGATCTGTCAATACTGACAAGGCTCTTCGCGATGATAATATTTATCAGTTCGTCCTTCTAAGCTCTCGTCTTCTTCTGATACGTCTGAATACACCCATAATCATATCCCTATAAATATATGGATTAAATATCAGCAGCAGTGGAAAAAGCTCCAATCTGCCCGCAAGCATATCAAACATCAACACGTATTTTGACAGTCCTGTAAGTCCGCCAAAATTCTGTGTAGGCCCCACCTGTGAAAGTCCAGGGCCTATATTGTTCAGGCACGATGCGACAGCAGTGAAATTTGTCACAAGATCCCGGCCCTCTATGGACACAAGGAACACCGAAGCTGTGAATATACCCATGAGAGTGATAAAATACACATTCACTGCCCTGACAACTTCATGCTCTACCGGCTTTCCGTCCATCTTGATCTTCTTGATATTCTTTGGATGGAAGTAAGAACCAAGCTCCTTGACAACAGTCTTTGCCATGATTACAAGCCTGGATACCTTCATGCCGCCACCTGTACTTCCTGCACAGGCACCTACAAACATCAGTACAACGAGCACCGTCTTACACATCTGGGACCACTGATCAAAATCCGCCGAAGCATAACCCGTTGTGGTTATGATCGATGCGACCTGAAAGGCTGCATGTCTTATAGCATCTCCGATATTTGCCATAGTCTGCATCAGGCTCAGAGTTATTATAGTTATCGCACCGAGTATTATCAGCAGATATGTTCTGACCTCCTCCATAGACAGCGCTTTTCTTATGTTCCTGAACAACACAAAGTAATAAAAGTTAAAATTGATTCCGAACATTATCATAAACACCGTTACAACCCACTGTATATACGGTGAAAAACTTGCAAAGCTGTCATTTTTTATGCCAAATCCACCCGTTCCGGCAGTTCCAAATGCCGTACACAATGAATCAAACAAAGGCATGTGTCCGAACAGAAGAAAAACCACTTCAAGCACTGTCATGCCAAAATAAATCACATACAATATTCTTGCAGTGTGCTTAAGTCTCGGCACTAGTTTTCCAACAGATGGTCCCGGGCTCTCCGCCTTCATAAGATTCATATTTGTTCCTGAAGCACTGTTCATCGGAATAACTGCAAGCAGGAACACCAGCACACCCATACCACCTATCCAGTGAGTAAAACATCTCCAGAACATCATGCCATGCGACATCCCTTCAACATCGCTTAGTATACTTGCTCCAGTTGTGGTGAAGCCGGATATAGTCTCAAACAGGGCATTTGTAAATGAAGGGATTTCTCCTGAAATATAAAACGGCATACAACCAAATATACTGAGAGCCAGCCAGCTAAATGCAGTGGCAACGCATCCTTCTTTCAAATATATAGTCTGATTCTCAGGTTTTTTCAGTGTCATAAGTGTACCTATAACCAGGCACGCTGCAATAACCACCAGAAAAGAAAATATCTCATGTTCCTGATATATCAATGATGTGGCACATGGCAGGACAAGCAGCAGCCCCTCCAGCCTTATGATCTGCCCCAATATATATACGATCATGGAATTATTCATAGTGTCAATATGCGCCTCCTACGCAAGAATGTCCCTTATGTCCGTAAATCCGGTCTCTGTAGTGACTATCATGGCTGTGTCTCCAACCTGAATGGAATCCTGACCTGTAGGAAGAAGTATGTTACCATTTCTATTTATAAATGCAATGAGCAGATTCTTTTTAAGATTAAGATCCTTAAGCGGTACATCGGTAACATCAGACTTCTCAGACACACGAAACTCAATGGCCTCCGCTCTCGAATCAAACATGTGATAAAGTGTCTCTATGTTATTGCTGTTAGAATTTTTCTTTGCTCGTACATAGGCAACTATCGACTCCGCAGTGATACTGCACGGATACACAACGCTGCCAAGATCCAGACTGTTTATAACCTCACGGAAATTGCTCCTGTTTATCTTGGTTATCGTCTTTGCATTTGAATGCTTTCTCGCATGGAGTGTCAGAAGTATGTTTTCCTCATCAATTCCAGTCAATGATACAAATGACTCAGTCTCCCCGAGGCCTTCCTCATTCAATATCTCCTGATCTGTTCCATCACCGTTTATGATGACTGCTTTAGGCAGAAGAACCGACAGTTCCTCACAACGATTCTTATTCTCTTCTATTATCTTCACGGATATTCCCATATTTATGAGCTGTCCAGCCAGATAATATGCTACATTTCCCCCGCCTATTATCATGGTGTCCTTTACCCTGGCTGTCTTGAAACCTATATGTTCCATGAACTTACGGGACATCGATCTTGTTCCTACACATGACATGATATCTCCCGCCTTGAGCACAAAATCTCCGGAAGGTATATAAAACTCCCCGGCTCTCTCAACAGCCGCTATCAGTATATTGATAGGTTTCTGTCTGCTTGCGAGATCCTTACCGAGATCAGCTATGCTCTTGTTGTCAAGCATATTCTTCTCCGGGATCTTGATCCTTGTCATCTCCGCCTGTCCATGTGCAAATGAATTGATCTCAAGTGCTGTCGGCAGATAGAGGACTCTTGACACCTCTATCGCAGTCTCAAGCTCCGGGTTGATGATCATCGTGAGTCCAAGTTTTTCCCTGAGATAACTTGCCTCCTTGCTGTAGTCCGGATCTCGAAGTCTTGCTATCGTTGCACAGTCACCAACCTGCTTTGCTATAGTGCAGCACAGGATATTAAGCTCATCTGATGACGTCACTGCAGCAATAAGATCCGCATTCTGTATTCCGGCATCCAGCTGCACGCTGTGATTTGCCCCATTCCCGACAACGCCCATCACATCATACTGATTGGAATATGTCGCTACCTTCTGCGGATCCTTATCTATGATTGTTATATCATGTCCTTCGTTCGCCAACTGCTTAAGGATCGCAACGCCGACCTTGCCACAGCCAACTATTATAATTTTCAGTCCCGTCTTCTTGCTTGATCTACTACCAAACACAGGCCTATCCTCCTTGAATATCTTCATATAACTAAGCAAAGTATAACATGAAGATTTTAAAAATCAACCACCGCTGCTTTTCTTTACCAAAGTCTTACACGAACAGCCTTATTATGCAGCAGACCAGAACAAATATCACAAACGCTATGCCAACTATCATATTCGTTCTCTTGCTGAAACCACGCGTAGGCTTCTTATATATACCATCGTCATTTTTATCGTTTTTGTTCTTTCCCATCTGTTCCTCCTCTCTGCCCCGCCAGACTCATCAGTCTCTTTATGAGCAGATTTACATTTGTGTGGCGTTTCAGGGAATTCTCCCCGCTCCTTATGAAATCCCATGACTCATCATAGGACATATCCGTAGTCTCCGTCTCATTCTCAAAGAAAAACTTCTCCAAAGATCCAGACTCCTCATGAGCTATAGAAAATTCAAGAGCCTTTCTAGTCTTGTCATGCTCATTAAAATTGGCATCGCCATGCAGAAAATGATCCAGATTACATGAAAAATAATACGCCGAATATTTTACCTTCTTACTTCCGATCTTGACGGATGTAAGCGATGTGAGCACATCCAGATTGTCGCTCTTTCTGTGATTTCTCTCCACGACATGAGCCGGGGTGCCCGTCACTATGTAATCCGGATAGTATACCGGATCATCTGTCTCATTGCCGCTGGCCGCCACCAGCGCATCATCTATATACACACCGTCCGTATCGACAAAATGCACTATCTCCAGTATATCCTTTGGATAGAGTCCCGTCTGTTTCAAAAATGGACTGACCATTATCTCATCTATGAACCTCTCTATGTTGTCCGGATGTATGCCATTCTTTGACGTTATATCTCCTCCGGCATGTCCATCATCATTCATGACCATGGCAAACTCAAGCAATATATCGGGATCTATGTCCTCAAGCAGCTGTCCAAACGGAATCTCAAGTGCATTCTTGTCGGACATTCCCTCGACCAGAAACAGCACGATCTTCTTCTTAGGTCGTTTCCCCATTATCAATCCCCGCCTTTCTGAACGCTGATACGACCTTGTATTTCTTGGTATTTCTGTACAGCTCTTCGTCCTGTTCCCCCACGAGTATCTCCCTGAAATAGGTACTTCTCAGATTATTGGTGTTGCCAATTCCCTTCATTCTGATGTACCTGTTCTCCGGATTGGTAGTCGTAAAACATATAAAATCCTTATCTATGACCTCCAATGGTCTCAGGTTATGCGATGTGAAAATAAACTGTCCCTTTCCTGATTCCTGGAATGTCTGCAGCACCTCCCCCAGCAGATACTCAAACACTCCTGCATCCAGCTCATCTATGGCAATCGTACACGACTGCTCATTGTACGCATCTATGATAAGGCTGAGCACTGACACGATCTTTCTGATTCCATCAGACTCATATCGAAACGGCATCAAAAGTCTTCCATCAGGCGCAGCATCGGCATTGTGTTCATTGCTCATATCTGATTCATTGCGGCTCGACACTATCTCCACAACATGACCCATGCTGCCATCCTTCATCATGGTAGGAGAAAGCTCATGCATATCTACATTCAACCCCGGTACGATCTGACTGAGCACTATATTAATATTGTCAAACTGCGACTTGAGCTCTGAAAACACAAGATCCGGCATTATATTTGGCATGTCTGTCTTGAGCAGATACCTGCCGCTCTGGGTATAAAGAGGAAGTCCATAGTTGAGCCTTATATATCCTGTGGACTTTGTGTCCACCACATGAAGATAGAGCTGGCTGTAATACGCAAGCTCCAGCACAACCTGATAAAACTCCGAGTACAGTCCACAGTCATCAAATACTTTCGCCGCACCAATGGAGAACACAAATGATGTTGATTTCTCCTCCGCAAGCCTTCTCACTATGTTCAGCTCATCCAGAGACTTCTTGTCACCCGCCACGAAAAACTTCTGCTTTGACACAGGGCCAAATGGTCTCTCATCCCCGGATGTATCTATGATTGGCTGCATTATGATCTTTCTACCATCAAAATCACCTGACATGCTGAGTTTCTCGTCGCTTATCTTAACCCTGTACTTTGAGTGCTGCGAACTGCCGGCATCGTCTGCACCGTACTGTCCAAAGCCGCCAGGCTGCTCGATCTCAACTGCCGAGAGTGCAAACTCATACACCGCCTTCCTTATTCGCCCATCCGGATATTGAAGATCAAATGTGAACTCAAGTCTGGACTTATCCTGTCCTTTTGCCACACATTCAGCATATACTCCGGGTACTTCAACCCCCATCATAAGGAGCTTTAATATTGCAAGCGCCTCTATAAAGCTCGTCTTACCTGAGCCATTCTGTCCATACAGCCCCAATATATCTGCTTCCGTTCCATACGGAACATATTTCTTTCCGCATGCAAATACTATCTCTCCATGCTCAACACTCTTGAAATTATCAAGGACGGCCTTCTGTATCCTTATCGTAGGCAATCTGTCCCAATGGTCTTCTCTAAATTGTCTGATTCTCATTCACAGTCTCCTCAGATGTTATTGATTTAATACTGTAATTATATGTTTATCCATTTCATTCGTCAACAGACATCATTTTTTGAATTTTTTATTTTATTTTTCTTATCTCTTCTGGTCTTACCATTTCTATATCTTAGTGGGGACTCTCCCATAGCAGAAGAAAATCTCCTGATGAAATAGCTTACATTTTGATATCCCGATTTCATGGCAATCTCGGTCACCGACAGATCTGTGGACTCAAGCATATGTCTAGCATACCTCAGTCTCACATAGTTCACATACTGGGTAAGTGTCATGTGAAATCTCTCGCTGAATAACCTTGACATGTATTTTTCTGACAGATGAAAATGTTCAGAGAGTTCAGCAAGCCCTATGTTATCATGATAATTATCCTGTATATACAGAAGTATCTCCTTTTCCAGTTCACCTGATGCATTCCTTGTCAATTCTTCAAGCTGACCGTATTCCACAAGCAGATCCATCATCTGTAAAAGCCGGATTCTCACCTGTATCTGTCTGTGTGTACCCATTTTCCCATTCTCCGCTGCCAGTTCATCAAGAATAGGTATGAGTTTCCCAAGCAGATTCCGGTTCGCCACATCTGGTCTGAATCCCCGGGTGTGATTCCTGAGTGGGAAAAACACTTCATCCTCCAGGGCATCCTTGGTCTGAAATGATATGAATTCCAGAGGAAATATAAATGTAAAATAGTCCACAGGAGTGTCCGGAGCGCTCATCATATGCAGCACTCCCGGACTTGCAATAAACACTGAGCCGTCTTCTCCTGTGAACTCCTGTCCATCAATCTCCACCGTAAGCGGGCCTTTCCTCACATATATTATCTCCACCTCATCATGCCAATGAACCGGGATCTGAAATGCATGAGGAAAATATCGCATATGATACTCGCAAAATGGATATTCTCTTGTTCCGTGCGGATGATTTTCCTTTAATTCTGCGTACATTGTTCTCCTCTGATATTGATTTGTTATATATTGAGTTGCTTTTTAATCATGCAGCTTTGTCATATTAACTCATATGTGGAATATGTGCAACTTTTAATTGAAATAGTACAAGATTCGCACGGTATCAATGCGATATTATACAATTTAGTTATAGCTCATGATTTTATACCCATCACCAAAGGAGTACTTATTATATGAAAAAATTATCCGCACTTTTTATACCTATATGTTTTGAAACACTATTCTATATGCTGTCCGGCATGGTGGACACACTTATGCTTTCATCAGTTGGCGACTATGCCGTGGGAGCTGTCGGAACCGCCAACAGCTACATAGGCATGTTTATCATCATGTTCTCCATCATATCATCAGGAATGATGACTGTCATGACACAGAACATAGGTGCAGGCAGGCCTGGCATCGCCTATCAGGCTCGTCAGCTTGGCCTTATATTTAATTCAGTCATAGGTGTGGGAATGTCCGTATTCCTGTTCGTCTTCTCCGGCAGCATTCTTGACCTGATAGGAATAGCCGGAAATCTCAGGGAACCTGCCATGAGCTATCTTGAGATCGTAGGCGGAGGGTGCTTCCTTAACGCACTGATTCCAATATTTGCAAGCTACCTCAGAGCATTTGGACATACAAAGCAGCCTCTCATCGCTACCATAATCGGCAACCTTGTAAACTTCGCCTTAAATGCAGTTTTTCTTTTTGCGCTGCATAAAGGTGTGCAGGGCGTCGCTACAGCGACAGTCATATCCAAGGTTATCAACCTTGCAATTGTTATCTTTTTCTCCTGCACCCTTGTAAAAGCAGGGAAAAACCCCGAAAGACTACCTAACAGAACTGTCCTTTCACAGATTATCAGAATCGGTCTGCCATCTGCATTCGAATCCGTTCTGTACAATGTCGCAATGATGCTGGTGGTCAAGTTCCTGAACCAGATGGATACTGACGGAATAAATGTCACGGCACGATCCTACGCAGTCCAGATAAGCAACTTCTCCTACTGCGTCGGCTCAGCACTTGCCCAGGCAAATGCCATCATGACAGGATGGCATATCGGTTCCGGTGATATAGAGGCATGTAAAAGAGATACCAAAAAGGCCGCCATCATCGGTGTGATCGTGGCGACCTGTCTTGAAACTTTATTTGCTGTCACAGCCCCTTGGACCATGAGCCTTTTTACTGACAACCCGGACATGGTTCATATTGTCACAAGGCTTCTTGCAATTGACATCATCCTCGAAGTCGGCAGAGTTACAAACCTTGTATACGGCCAGGCCTTAAAGACCAGCGGAGATGCAGTATTCCCGGCTGTCATAGCAGCGGTCTTTATGTACGTGTGTGCTGTCGGCGGTACATGGATGTTCGGCCTGCACCTTGGGCTCCTTGCAACCGGCGCCTACATAGGCCTCACCTGTGACGAATGTGTGCGCGCAGTGGGTATGGTCCTGCGCTGGCGAAGTGGAAAGTGGACGGAAAAGAAACTGGTGTGATAATACACTAATACCAGACGTATTCCAGAATGTATCAGACCAGTCATTCGCTAGGCTTTTATCACAGGATTCCCCCTATCATATACACCACAAATGCTGCAATCCACGCCACAACGCACTGCCAGATCACTACCATGACTGCCCAGCGGTGTCCCATCTCCCTCTTGATGGAGGCAATGGCTGCTATACAAGGCGAGTAAAGCAGGCTGAATACGAGCAGCGATGCTGCAGCCCTGGCTGTGATGGCTGCGGTCACTGATCCGTTAAACAGAATCTCGAGTGTGGATACCACGCTCTCCTTCGCCATGATACCGCTTATGAGCGACGTACATATTCTCCAGTCGCCAAGTCCAAGCGGCTTAAATATCGGTACCAAAAGTCCGGCTATCGCAGCAAGTATGCTGCCCTGCGAGTCTTTCACCATATTGAGGTGCATATCAAAGCTCTGAAGGAACCAGATACATATAGTTGCAAGGAATATAACTGTGAACGCCTTCTGAAGAAAGTCCTTTGCCTTCTCCCACAGGAGCTGGCCTACGTTCTTCGCACCCGGAAGTCTGTAATTTGGAAGCTCCATGACAAAAGGAACCGCATTGCCCTTAAACAATGTGCTCCGGTAAATCATAGCTACGATTATTCCTATCGCAATTCCGAGGAAATAAAGCCCTGCCATAATAAGACCGCCCTTTCCAGGGAAGAATGCGCTTACAAAGAACGCATATATAGGAAGCTTAGCCGAACAGCTCATGTATGGAGTGAGCAGAATAGTCATCTTTCGATCTCTCTCACTCGGGAGTGTCCTGGTTGCCATAACGGCCGGAACCGTACAGCCAAAGCCTATCAGCATCGGAACTATGCTCTTGCCGGAAAGTCCAATCTTCCTTAGCAGCTTATCCATGACAAACGCGACTCTTGCAATGTATCCACTGTCCTCCATAAGTGACAGGAAGAAAAACAAGGTAACAATTATTGGGAGGAAGCTGAGCACACTTCCCACTCCTGCAAATATTCCATCCATAACCAGACTCTTGACCACCACATTTACATTTGCTGCGGTGAGAAGCTTCCCGACCTGAACCGTGAGTGCATCTATCCCCATCTCCAGAAGTTTCTGAAGTCCTGCTCCGATCACGTTAAATGTCAGGTAGAACACCGCCAGCATGATACCTATAAAACATGGGATTGCGGTATACTTGCCCGTAAGAATGCGATCTATCTTCTCGCTTCTGATCCTCTCCTTGCTCTCCTTTGGCTTAACTACGCAGTTTTCACATACCTTTTCTATGAAATTAAATCTCATATCAGCTATGGCTGCACTTCTGTCAAGTCCTCGCTCTTTTTCCATCTGGATTATCAGATGTTCTATCGTCTCTTTCTCGTTCTCATCAAGTCCAAGCCTTTCAAGTATGAGATGATCTCCCTCTATGATCTTGGTCGCAGCAAATCTAAGCGGCAGATCTGCCGCCTTTACATGATCCTCTATGAGATGCGCCACCGCATGTATACATCTATGTACTGCTCCGCCAAACTCATTCTCATCACAGAAGTCCTGTCTTCCAGGCTTTTCCTGATACTTGGCTATATGTATAGCGTGTCTTACAAGCTCATCCACACCCTCATTCTTTGCCGCAGATATGGGTACAACCGGGGTTCCAAGCATTGCCTCCATCCCATTTACATCTATGGAGCCTGAATTGCCTGTGACCTCATCCATCATGTTGAGCGCAACGACAACAGGTATCTCCATCTCGAGAAGCTGCATTGTGAGATACATATTTCGCTCTATATTAGTAGCGTCTACTATATTGATGATAGCCTTTGGGTGATCGTCAAGCACGAAGTTTCTGGACACGATCTCCTCGCTGCTATAAGGAGACATCGAATATATTCCGGGAAGATCTGTCACGGAAGTATTCTCCCTGCCCCTTATTGGACCATCCTTTCTGTCGACAGTCACTCCGGGGAAATTGCCTATATGCTGATTTGATCCGGTGAGCTGATTGAACAGTGTCGTCTTTCCACAGTTCTGGTTTCCAACCAGGGCAAATGTAAGTCTTGTTCCTTCCGGAAGCGGATCGCCATCCCCTTTGACGTGATATTTTCCTTCCTCGCCAAGTCCCGGATGTTCCTTCTCCTCTATTGTCTCAACCCTGGCGTGAGCTCTGGATCTTGTCTCTATCTGCTCTGCATCTATCTGCTCTGCATCTGCAAGTCTGAGTGTAAGTTCATATCCATGGATCTGAAACTCCATAGGATCGCCCATCGGGGCAAGCTTCACAAGGGTGAGCTCCGCACCGGGAATAACACCCATGTCAAGGAAATGCTGTCTTAGCTCTCCTTCACCGCCAACGGTCTTTATTCTGGCGCTCTGTCCCACCTTCAAATCTCTCAGTGTCATAGTTGATTATCCTTCTTTCATCATTCGTCCAGATTCATCCCCGCAGTCTTTCAATGCCACAAAATCGTCTGTCGAATGCCGTCTATTTGTGTTTATTGATATTTTTTCTCAATTATAACACGATGAGTTCTATGCGCAATATATAGATCCTGATTATCGTCTATATTTTTATGATTTTTTCATTTGCATCTCTGTCTATAGAAGTCAGTTTCTTAAGTTCCTTCACCGTAAACACACCGCAGACAATCGCAGTTATTCCATCCGCTATTGGTCCCGCATACATGACACCATCAATTCCCATGAACATAGGGAATATGATGATGAGCGGCAGCAGAAATAGTATCTGCCTTGTGAGTGACATGAACACACCAAGTTTTGCCTTGCCTATAGAATTAAAGAAATTGGATGTCACCGGCTGGATTCCATTTACGATGGTTAGGAACATGTATATCCTGAAATATCTCTCGGAAAACTGGAAGTACAGTTCGCTTCCCTCTCCAAATGCGCTGATGATCTGTCTTGGAAATAACTGGAATGCCACAAATGCCACAACCGACAGAGCTGATGCTGCTGCAAGCGCCAGAAGATAAGTCTTTCTCACCCTCCTGTATTTTCCTGCGCCATAGTTGAAGCCTATGATCGGCTGGGTTCCCTGGGATATTCCTATTACTATAGCCATAAATATCATGTTGACCTTGCTTATTATTCCTGAACACGCAATAGGTATGTCTCCCCCATACACCGACTGTGCTCCGTATCTTGACAGAGTATTGTTCATGACCACCTGGACTATCGCCATGGCTATCTGATTGAAACACGCCGACGCACCGAATCTGAATATATTGCCGCAGGTCTCTCCTCGCATAACAAAACTTTCTCTGGTAAGATTTATTGTCTTGAAATGGAACATATATCTGAGACTTATGGCAAATGATATGATCTGTCCTGTGATGGTAGCCAAAGCCGCACCGCGCATACCCATATCAAATCCAAATATCAGTATTGGATCAAGTACAGTGTTGATGATGGCTCCTGTCAGCATGGATATCATAGAATATCTCGGACTTCCATCTGCCATAATAAGCTTGCTCATTCCGGTATTCGCTATCAGGAACGGAAAACCTATTGCTGTGATCCTTGTGTACTCCTGAGCAAATGGCAGGACTTTGTCAGTTGCGCCAAATGCCTTAAGCATCGGTGTCAGAAAAATGCTTGTCACCAGAAAGAGTGCCACACCGAATATCGCCATGAGACAGATTCCATTTCCTGCCGCCTCCGCAGACCTCTTCTCATCCCCCGCACCGAGCTTCAGTGAAAAGCTGGTCGCACTTCCTATTCCAAGAAGAAGCGATATGGCGGTACACGCCGTGGACAGAGGAAATGCTATATTTGTCGCAGCATTTCCCAGCATTCCTACTCCGTGTCCTATAAATATCTGGTCGACTATATTGTAAAGCGCGGTCACCAGCATGGATATGATACATGGTATGGCAAATCTTGTGAGCAGATGCGCCTCATTCTCATATCCAAGAGGGTTATTCTGATTTTCGGTTGTCTTTGTGTTATCGGTTGTCATATTTTTGTATTGCCTTCCTGTCTATGTCGTATTTCTATCTGTGTCATATTTCTGTCTGTGTCGTATTCCTGTCTGTGTCGTATTTCTGTCTGTACCGTATTCCTGTCTGCATTATCTTTTTTCTATATTGTCTGCAATTACAGTTCAGGCTATGATAACTCTGCATCATTTTTTACATCCACTTTTTTATTCCATATCTTTTTAGATCTACACGGCCATTCTCGACCTCTATGCCGTCCGCTCTGAGCCGTTCTGCCTGGACATCTGCCCCGCCGAATGCAAACGCACCCGCCAGCTCGCCCTTTGAATTCACCACGCGGTAGCACGGTATGTTATCAGGATCTGGATTCTTGTGGAGCGCATTTCCGACCGCCCTCGCCATCTTTCTATCCCCTGCCAGCTCAGCTACCTGACCATAGGTTGCAACACATCCCTTCGGTATCTTCTTCACCGCATCATAGATCCTCTTTGTAGGGCTGTATGTAACTATGTCATAGCTCTCCGCTATCATCTGCTTCACCGCATCATCGGGCACGCTTCCATCAAGTATGATAGTGTTCCAGTGCTCCTTGTTTTGGTGCCATCCAGGAATGACCGACTCAAATGCCTGTCTCCAGAAATCCAGCGACTCTGAATCTGCTTTAACGTTCAGATTGATATATCCATTCCTCTCATAAGTCCATAGAAATGCTTTCTTACTTCCCTTAACTCTCACAAGCTGCCAGTTCTGGTCGTGAAATGGAGCCTCCTGATATGTATCAGGAAATGAGAGGCCATATGCCAGTACTTCCTCTCTTGTCGTCATGTATATATTCCCTTTCTTGTGTTGCAATTATGTAATTAGCTGCCAGTTTTCACCTCAGCTACATAACTTGTTGTTTTATCTTTTTTCATTTTTCAGCTAAAAAGCGATAAACTACCTGTATTCCTTGAGATATCTCTTCTGCTCGTCCGTTATGCGGTAACTCTCCACAGCCTTCTGTATCGTCTTTCTGTGAACCCAGTCGGACATGCGGTGCTCTTCTATGTACGGAATGACCGCATCCCACTGCTTTGCCAGTGCTGTCGCCATGTACCATGCTATCATCATGTTGACATAATACTCATCAGACTTAACTTCTGCCACAATCCGCACATACTCAGGGTCAAAATCAGCATCCAGATAAAGCCTCATGAGCATTCCTATTCCATACCGTATAGTATAGGTCTCGCTTGAGGCGATCCAGCGCTTAATGACCGGCAGCAAATCTTCCTTGTGATTTTCAAAACACTTCGGCGCAGGGAAATCACAGGTTGCCCAGTTATCTATATATGGAAGAAATCTTTCTATCTCCGTGAGACATCTGTCATAATCCTTTATCCCGGTTATGAGCATCATGTGGAGATTATTTTCCTCGTAATAACAGTGTGGAAGTTCTTTTATAAACTTTTCTGCCAGTTCTGTTCCAGCTATGCTCTTCGCATATTTTCTGAGCATTGGAACTCTTATGCCTATAACCGTCTCCTTGTCGATGTCTGGCATAAGCCTGCTGTGAAAATCTCTGTATGCCATATCCTGTAGTTCAAACAGCTGCTTTTGAATCTCCTCCATATTTTCACCTTACACTTTCTAATTTTCGCATTGTTAGTTTCCTAATTTTCACATTTTTCTAATCGAACTCATAATTGTATACAACGTTGACGTCTAATACTATCTGAATTTCTTCACATGCTCCGATATAAACCGAAACAGCTCGATATTGACCTTCTCATTCTTCTCCTCCGCCTCAAGATACTCAGGCACCGGAATATCCGTCTGAATCTCTCCGCATATATCAATACCCAATATTCTTGAATGTCTTATATCACCGGCATATCTTTCATCATTACGACAAGCGTCAGAATTTTTTTCTTCACCCTGACCGCCAAAAAAGACACTAAGCAGGCGTTCAAGTCCATCGATTGACATATCCCCTTGACTCCAATTCGTCTCCGAGTACTCTGTTCCGAGGACATCTTTGTCTATAGATATATACAGAGGCAGATCTGTTCTAATAAGTTTCAACTTATTCTCTAGCAGATCACCATGCAGGTCTTCGGCGGAAAATGTCAACAATCTTCCGCTTGAGATATCCCTGGAAATATCATATAAACAACTATCGTATGCAACCCCTTGTACACCTTTAACCCCTTTATAGCTTTCTACAGTTTCTTGTCCACTCTGACTCCCACTATAACTTTCCAAAGTCTGCTCTATATCTGACTCCGGCGGTCCCACTATCACAAGCTGCCTGAGGTTTTTATTCTGACTCAAAGCCTGTCCCGCCCAGTCTCCGCAGCTCATCATTTCTGGAACCATAGGTATCTGCATGTCTGTATGATGATCATACATAACCAGCCCAAACGGTTCGGCTATATGATCTGTTATAATCTTCGTTATATAATGATAATTTCCCGAATCGATATAATGTATACCCTGGATTCCGTACGGCTCTATCCTGCCCCATATCTTTTCATATGCATTTTTTGAACAATACATATCTGTCTCTTGTATATCAGAGCAATCTATGTATCTGAATCTATCTATATCTTTTATATCCTCATCACGATATACGTGAGTAAAATCCAAAATCATATTCTCATTTTTCACCTTGCTGTCACCCATATACAACCCCCATATATCCAATAACAAGTCAATTTCGCAGCAATATCGATTAACCTGTCAATAATAAAATAATCTTAATACAAAATCGCCCGACTGTATTCTAACACAACCGGACGATTTTAATCACTATTTGTCTTTCTTTTTCCTTATGTGGATCTCCGGGATTGCCACCGTGTCATATGTCACAGACGAGTCATCCTCCCCCACATTATCTTCATTGTCATCGTGGCTCTTTGTGTTCACCTCAGGAATAGCCAGATTGTCAAATGACATGTTGAATCTGTGATGCTCTTTATGCTGTCTTTTTTGCTTTTCTTTATTTTTTTCTCTCATAGTTGGTTATACCCCCCTAAAGTATGTTTATGAAAAATGTAATTACCAGGCTGTTCAGGAAGTCAGCAAATAAACTTCCTATAAGTGGGATTATCAGATATGCCTTGACCGAAGGAACGTAACGATCGCATATAGCCTGCATGTTCGCCATGGCATTTGGCGTTGCTCCCATACCGAATCCGCATGTTCCGGCAGACAGAACCGCCGCATCGTAATCCCTGCCCATCACGTTGAACACAACAAAATATGTGAACAATATCATGAGTATGAGCTGCGCTGAGAGCAGTATGATAAGCGGAAGTGCAAGCTCTGCAAGCTGCCACAGCTTCAGGGTTATCATCGCCATTCCAAGGAACAGTGACAGGCAGATACCACCAAGGTTGTTGATCTCACCCATATATATATCAAACTTGCCGGAATACTCTCCGATATTTCTGATGACCGCGGCCGCGATCATCGCACCTATATATATAGGAAATGTAAGTCCTGTCTTTGTGAGAAGTTCCGATATGATGGTTCCTATTCCTACGGCTATGATAAGCTGGAATACTGCTGCCGCATACATATTGGTATGACGCTCATGTTTCTTCTCATCCTCAACCAGTATACTGTCATCCTCGGCAACTGCAGTGTCCAGAAGTTTCTTCCTGTCTATAAGTCTCTTACCGATAGGGCCGCCTATAAGACTTCCTGCGATAAGACCAAATGTTGCCGCAGCCGTGCATATAGTGGTCGCACCCTTGACATCAAAATCCTCGAGAACCGGGCCAAACGCTCCTGCTGTTCCATGGCCACCTACCATAGGTATAGATCCCGTGCAGAGTCCAACAAGCGGATCAAGGTGCAGCAGCTTACTCACCCCGAGTGCCAGGAAATTCTGGGACACTATAAGCACCACAACCAGCCCCAGGAATATGAACAACGACTTTCCTCCGCTCTTTAAAACCTTGAGATTCGCCTGGAATCCAACTGACGTGAAGAAGAATACCATGCACACCTCTCTAAGCGTATCGTCAAATGTAAATTCTGCTATGCCAAGACTGTAACACACACAGGTCAGGACTGCGAAAAGCAGACCTCCTATGACCGGCGCCGGTATGCAGAATTTCTCCAGGAAATTAATTCTTTTCTTTAAAAACTGTCCCAATATAAGTACCAGAACTGACACCGCCAGTGTCTGATACATATCTATCTGTATCTCCATGTAAGACCTCTCTTATCTATATTATATACACATGCAGACATCCGTGATCAGGTACCAGAGTAACCGCTGAGCGCTAGCGAATGGGCGATACCATTTCACCCAATATCATCTGCATATATTCTTTTCCGCATTCAGTATATTTATTATCAGCAGCTGACAACTACTGTTCAGCCGGGATCTCTATCCCTTTTTTCTGATAATAAGCTTTCGCACCATCATGAAATGGAATGGTCACGTTCTTCACAGCCTCGCTCTCGTCGATCTGGAAAGTGAGTGCTATGGAATACTGTATATCCTGCGAATGTTCAAAGAGAAGTCCTGTGAGCTCCTCCACTATTTCCTCATCCATATCATCCCTTGCAAGAAGCACCGCCCTGATCCCAAGAGTCTCAACATCCTGATCCTGTCCTTCGTAGGTTCCCGCCGGTATGGTGTAATCTGTATAGAAGCCATACACGGATTTAAGTCTGTCCCTGCATTTATCATCTATTCCGATAAGCTTCACATCGCACTCTTTAGACAACTCCTCGATCACTGAAGTCTGTATACCTGCTGTACAGAAGAATGCATCTATCTGGCCTGATTTGAGCTCATTTGCCGCGTCCACATAGTCGAGATTTACTGTGTCTACAAGGGATTCCACAAGACCGGTCATCTTAAGTATCTGCTCTGCATTTCTCTGGGTTCCTGATTCCTCCTCACCCACAGAGATCTTCTTTCCCTGAAGATCATCCAGATTGTCTATTCCTGAGTCAGCTCTCACCACGATCTGGCACGCCTCAGTATACAGACTGGCAACTGCTGAATATCCTCTGTATCTCTTCTTGTCCGTTGCTCCTGTTCCGTTGTAGGCTGCATCCACAAGATCTGCCTGTGCAATCGCCATGTCCACATATCCATCGGACAGAAGTCTGATATTCGCCGAGGATCCCGCAGTGGCCTTCACCTCAAAATCAAGATCTTCATCCTCTTCGGATGCTATCTGTGCAAATGCGTTGAAGAACGCATAGTAACCGCCACCAACTCCCGCGGCTCCCAGCTTCACCGAACTGCCACCGATACCACACCCGGCCAGGGAGAGCGTCATCAGCATGGCTGCCCCCGCTGCAGCCAATCTTTTTATCTTTTTCAGTTTCATTTTATTTTCCTCCTTATGTGACTTGGCAAAAGATCTTTCTCTTCGCTATTACCACCACCATACAGCAATCCCGTATAACACGAAATAAAGGGCTTATCGCCCTTTATTATCGCCGTCCATATACCATGTACATCATTATTGTTATTTTACAACTGTATTTAACAAAATGATATGGATAATTGTATTTTTTATCTATAAAATCATCCTGAATCCGTCTATGAGAGCTATATTATTTACTTTTTTATAATTTTCACGCCCTTATCTGCATCAATAATGCCGCCCTTCGCTGTAAGCTTATTATAATCACAGTTGAGTTTTTCCAGTTTCTTGTTTCCCGAAAGATCTAGTGATGTGAGATTATTGTGTCCACAATCAAGATACTTAAGATTAGGGAAATACTTAATTCCCTTAAAACTGCTGATCTTCCAATATTTCGCACTTATTAATGCTGCATTATTCCGCTCTTTCTTTGATAAATAGCCATCGCTGTTGGTGTCAAAATAATACTTCACATATAACCTGAACTTGCTGTCCGGGAATGCCTTCTTATCAATCTTGACCTTGGCTGTAGCTGCGCTTGCAGTTACAACTCCATCTTCCCATACACTTCCCATAGATGCTGTCACCATCGCCGCAACGACCCCCGCAATAACCAATCGCTTCAACCCGGTAACAAATGTGTAATTTTTCTTTATCTCCCTTTATATAAATTTTCAGTCTAAAAAGGCACATTCCTATTGTATATAAATAAACTTAAAAGTCAACTCCGTATTGCTGCTTATTATTTTTATCATATTTTATATTCTTGCAAATGCCGGAGCACCCTGTTATCAAAAATAGAGTGTTTAGAGACCGAGACCGTCCACACCGCTCTGGAATATAAACAAAATAAAAGGCGGAGTCATTGTCTCCGCCTTTTATTTAAAACACATATATCAAAGTGACTTTACCACTCGTGCACCTCTACTTCTAACCCCCACGTGCTGACCAGTGAATCCGCAGTCTCCTCCACAGTCTGACCATCAGGGAGTACCATGTAACTTCCACTCACGCTCACTATTCCGTCACCACAGTTACTATAGGCTATCCACAGTGCACATTTCTCCCCAGCCGGGATCACCCACACCTGATCCAGCACCGGTTCACTTACTACATACGCCTGATCATACCTAAGTATTGATGAGGCCGCCAATGCACTCGCTCCCCCAGCGCTGGCGGTCACATAATTCCCAAATGCCAAGCACGCATTTTTTTCAACACGGTCTCTGGCCATATCGGACAGGGACGTTTCACCATCAGTCTGCCCCATAATGAATTTTGCTGCTTTATCCGAGATTATCACAACTGCAATCTTGCCACTTGTGTCGGCTATATTATCCCCCCAGTCACTTGCGACTTCAGCAACCTCGTCACTTCCGCCCATTATCTTTATATAAGCTTCATCATTTGCAAGTTCGTTCACCGAAGCCGCCACATCCAGGGCAGTCTCCTTGAACCACTCCTCATCCGGCGTATTGACCTTGAACTTTCCTTGACTCTCTATACCCGATTTGGTTCTATCTATTTTATCACTGCTTACCACTGATGAACATCCCGCAAGTCCCACCAGTGCAGCAAGCACACATATCACAATTCCTGTCTTTTTCATATTCCATTTACACCTTTTTTCTCAATATAAGCCCATTTTTAATGTCTTATTATATAAAGAAACATTCTCCCATATTTTTCTCAAGTATCCATATCCTCGATTTGTCCATAATACAATAACTCCATACATTTACACAACCGTTTAAAACTTAAATAATCTTATGCTGCCCGTCCGGATATTCAATGGATATTACATCTTAGCTCTACTTGTCACTTAAACACTTCCTGTCCATGCTCTTTAAAGTACACCATCATCTCATGGGTAAGGCTCAGGTGCTCCGGATAATCTGGGACATCCTCACGGTTCACCCACTCTCCAGTTGCAAGCTCCTGTCTGTCTATGGTAAGGTGTCCATCACCGCCCTCCGGTATGTCCGCCTGACAGAAATACCCCATGAGAAGATTGCTATCATAGCCCCACGGCTGTGACTTGTAGTACGTGATATTCTTGACGCGGATGCCTACCTCCTCCATGACTTCTCGTCTGACGGTCTGCTCAGCGCTCTCCCCAATCTCGGTAAATCCCGCAATCAGGGCATATCTCTTGTACTCTCTTCCGGCATATGTGGTAAGTATTATCCTGTCGCCGTCGATCACACCCACTATGACAGCCGGGGCTATGACCGGGAATATCAGCCTGCCACAGGACGGACATCTGAGCATTCTCTCTTTTTCATCATGTACAGTTCTCTCTCCACAGGCGCCGCAGAACCTGTTGGTTCTGTACCACAGTGACAGATGCCAGCCGGTCGCCGCCGCAAGAACCGCAGTCTTCGGATGGCACGCCCTTGTCTTATACATGCTGCGGTATTCGTATCCTGATGCTGTAAGTTTGTTATCTCCATTCCACAGAAAATATGCGGTATCATCTATTGAAAAGAGATAAATCAGATCAACTATTTTCATGTCGCATCCGGTTATTTTCTGCAATTCTCCATACGTCATAAACTCAAGCAGGTTCTCATCATCCATCACTTTCGCAAATATCATTTTCTCAGAAAAAGAGAGAACCATATCGTGATCCTCTGGTTCTCTCCTGTTACTATATTGATTATTAAACCTCTGTGGTTCTATATCCTGTATCATACCTGTATTTCCTCCACTATTCCAGATGTCCAAAGATCTCATAGAGAATGACATTCCTCATTTTCCCTATTATTTTCCTTCAAAGACTTCAGCCTGTCAATCCTTAATGTTGGTTACAGCCATGCCATGTAAACATAAAAGATCAGACAATCGGTATTTCACCAATCGCCTGATCTTTTTTATGTATATATTGTATTTAAATCTTTACGGGAAACCCCCGCTCATCAATTAAGCCTCTGCCTTCTCAGCATTCTCCTTCTTCATAAGAACGAGCTTCTTGATACATGTGATGGCCACGATGATACCAAGCACGATAAGGAATACTGCTACTATAAGCTGAAGTCCCTCTACAAGGAATGTTGCTGTTCCGGCCTGGAACTTCTGAATATTGCCAATTACATTGAGTACGATCGCTGTGAATGTAACGGCAAGCATTATCAGCATAGGTGGGTAGAGCATTGCATGCTTTCTGTTGGTTGCTTTGAGGAATACTGCTACTCCTATAAGTACGAGGGCTGCAAGCATCTGGTTTGCTGATCCGAAGAGCGGCCATACATTTGAATATCCACCCTTGCAGAGAAGATATCCAAAGAACAGTGTTATAACTGTTGCAAAATACTTGTTTGTGAGCACCTTCTGCCATGCAGGCATCTTGGATGTATCTGTTGTGTCTCCCATGAAGAGCTCCTGGAATGACATACGTCCGATACGTGCAACTGAGTCAAGTGATGTAAGGGCAAGTGCTGATACACACATTGTCATGAATACATTTGCAACTGAGTTTGGAAGTCCGAACTTCTCGAGGAATCCTGCGATACCCTGTGAGAAGATCTGGAAAGGTGTAAGCCCCTCCGGAGCCTTGCCTCCGACTGCTACCGCACCAACTACTATAAGTGAGATAACTCCGAGGAGTGTCTCAAGTATCATTGCTCCGTAACCTACGAAAAGCATATCTTTTTCATTTTTTACTGTCTTTGATGATGTTCCTGATGAAACAAGGCTGTGGAAACCGGAAACAGCACCACATGCGATCGTTACAAACAGTGTTGGGAACAGATAACTCTTAACACCTGTTGATGATACAACTGAGAAACCGTTGAAAGCATTCAGGTTCATGTCCGGATGTCCGACCAGGACACCGACAAATGCACCGATCAGCATGCCTACCAGCATGAATGTTGTCATGTAATCTCTTGGCTGCATGAGTAACCACATTGGAAGTACTGATGCAAGGAAGAGGTAAGCCATGATTACGTAATTCCACTGGTCACCATTTAAGTACCAAGGAAGCTTCATACCTACTGCAAACATTGCAACGATGAGGACGATGGCTACTATAGCTTTGAGCCACTCCTTCATATTCTTGCATGTCTTCATAACCACACCGAATACCATGGCTACTACTATGAACAGCATTGAAACTGTAGCAGCTGCAGCGCCATTGAAGTTCTTTGTCACAGCTCCGTCAGCACCTGCTGTGAAACCGTTAAATGTCGATGAAACCATCGATGTAAATGCTGCTATAACAAGAAGTGTAAAGAGCCAGCAGAACAGTGAGAAGAATCTTCTTCCTGCCTTGCCTATGTACTTCTCGATGACAAGTCCTATCGACTTACCACCATTTTTAACTGACGCGTAAAGTGCACCAAAATCCTGAACTGCACCGAAGAATACGCCTCCGACAAGCAGCCAGAGTAAAACTGGAACCCATCCGAACATGGCTGCGATGATAGGTCCCTGAACAGGACCGGCACCTGCTATAGATGAGAACTGATGTGCAAATACTGTAAGCTTTGAGGATGGAACATAATCCTTTCCATCCTCGTTTGCAACTGCCGGGGTCTTTGCATTTGGATCTACGCCCCACTTCTTTGCAAGCCATCTTCCATAGCCAAGATAGCCAGCACCTAAAACTACTACTGCGATAAGAATGATAACTAAACTATTCATATCTTTCTCCTTTCTCCCGCCTTGCAGCGGCTCCTTTTTTAAGTATATGCCTGCTCATGAATCCGTAATGACCTCAAGCTGGCTGATACATGATTTATTCGTACAAAGAGTTTATACATAAAAAACACATTAAAAAAGGCTTCCGTCTCTATGCAATCTCATAAAGACGAAAGCCTGTATACTTCCGCGTTACCACTTTATTTGCCATCATAAAAGGATGACCTCTCTGATCTCATCTCGCCGGACCACTACTCAATGTCTGTTGAAATAAGCTTCTATATAACGGTAGAAAACCGGTGACACCTATTGTCCCTGATATCTCATGACCAAGGAATTCAGTGTACTGCTCGCAGAGGATAATCATCAAGGACATACACCGTCTCACACCAACCGGCGGCTCTCTGAAGTATGCGATCTTTGACGACCGTATTCTGTTCTTTGCATTTGCTCTTTGTTCGGTACCTAAATTAGCACTGAAGTATTTTAATGTCAACCCATTTTTGCAAGTAAATAAAAACTCGTATTTTTTTCAAGTGTTTCAGCGATATATGTACACCTGCTGCATATTTTTTCTTGTGAAAACAAAGTATTTCTACCATCAACATTCCTAATGTTCAGACTGTATCTCTCTTTTTTCTCCCGACCGGGATCTGTGCCAGAAGTATTGCGGCAAATATCAGCCCGCATCCTGCAAGCTGTCTTACCCCCATACGTTCTCCAAGGATGATCCAACCGGCAATAACAGAGAATACCGACTCAAGGCTCATGATCATTGAAGCGACAGTGGGATTTAGTCCGTTCTGTCCAACTATCTGAAGTGTATATGCCACGCCACACGACAACACTCCTGCATAGAGTATCGGAATCCACGCACTCAATGTACCGAGAGGCTGCACCCATGCCGCAATTCCAGCCACACTGTGATGCATCTCCGAGAAAAACGCCGGGAATATGCTGAGAATCCCGCATACCCAGAACTGTATACATGACATTCTGACTCCATCCACAAGCGGTGAGAAATGATCTATCACAAGTATATGTACTGCAAAAAGCAATGCACATACAAGCACCATAAGATCACTGCTCTGAAATGACAGTGAGCCGCTCATACAAAGCAAATAAAGCCCCACCACAGCTATAACTATTCCAAGCCATATATTCCAGCCACACTTCTTCTTCAAAAACAGACTCAGAATTGGAACCAGCAATATGTAACACGCTGTGAGGAATCCCGCTTTTCCCGCCGATGTTCCCATATAAAGTCCAAGCTGCTGTGCAGAGCTTGCCAGGAACAGAACAGTTCCACAGCATATACCACCAATCACAAGTCTCTTTCTATCTGATCTATTACTCGGTTTCCTATCAGATGGTTTTATCCTGTCAATTATAAATATGACCGGTATGAGAACAGCACCGCCAATCAGTGACCTTATTCCGTTGAAAGAGAACGGTCCAACCGCATCTCCTCCCTGTCTCTGCGCAACAAAGGCTACGCCCCATATAAAAGCTGTCAAAACCAGCAGCAGTGAATTCCTTACCTGTCTACTCTTCATCTCTGAAACCTCTCGTTCTTTTTAGTCAATGCCACAGCTTACAACATACAGGCACTCTATTATGTGTTGAGAATTGAACTGAGAAAAGCCTTTGTCCTGTCATTCTGCGGATCCCTGAACAGCTGCTCTGGAGTTCCATCCTCAACTATGATCCCATCGGCCATAAATATAACACGGTCAGCCACTTCCCTGGCAACCCCCATCTCAAGCATCAGCTTTTGCTATGTTTCTTTATCAATCCTCTCAACAGTTTTATCATTTTCACGGTGAAGAAACAAGTCCCCATGTATATATATTTTACCGTTTTACTACATACGCAAAAGCGGCAATGGAGTTCATATGGCTCCATTGCCGCTTTTTAATATCCCGATTCCAGCCTTTGTTCAAATTCATCCTTTGGAAGGGGCTTATCAAACACATATCCCTGTACTATATCACAGCCAAGCTTTTCCAGATAATCAAGCTGCTGATTTGTCTCAACGCCTTCCGCAACTGACTTTTTCCCGAGCCGGCCTATGAGGTCTATTACACTTGCAAACATCACTATATCCTGGTGCTTATTATTGTTTACATCATCAAAAGGTATCAGCGATTTGTCTATCTTGATTGTATCAAGGTCAACCTTTTTGATCATGTTGAGTGAAGAAAATCCTGTACCAAAATCATCTATGGATGTACTTATGCCCCGCTCCTTGAGTCTTCCTATCACGCTGGACATGATCTCATAATTCTGATAATCCTCACTTTCTGTAAGTTCTATCTCAATATAGCTTCTGTCTATCCCAAATCTGTCTATGGTACCGGTTATACGTTCCACCAGATCTATTTCTTCCAGATGCCTTCTGGAAAAATTGACTGATACAGGCACTATCTTCTGACCTTTATCCAGTCTGCTTTTCAAAAAACCGCATACCTGCTCAAGCATATAGTAGTCAAGCCTGCACACGCTTCCCTCTCTCTCAAGCTGCGGTATAAACCTCGCAGGTGTGACCACCTGTCCATCTCTCACCCAGCGTACAAGTGCCTCCGCACCATATATACTTTTATCCACAATTCTCACCTTTGGCTGATAATATACTACAAACTCACCTGCAGCAAGAGCCTGTGGGAAAGCAGCCAGAATCTCCTGGTCATCCATAAGATGCTTCTGAATCTCTTTTGTATATACAACTATAGAGCCCGCTCCGTTTTTTCTTGCTGCCTGATACGCAATGCTGGTTCTGGCCATAACTTCCCTCGGCTTATCAACGCCTTCCAGACCTGCTATACCCGCTGTAACTCCCAGCTGGAATTCTCTTTTGACAGATCTGAACTCATGACTCATATGAACATCTTTAATCTTGCTTATAAAATCAGACGCATTCTCATTCCGACAGATTACAACGAAATTATCTCCTCCAAGCCTTGCTATCTCCTCATCGCTGTCAAGATATGACTTCACCATCTGCGCATAATTTCTAAGTATCACATCTCCCTGTGAATAATCAAAAACCTTATTCACATACTTAAAGTTGTGGATATTAAAAAATATGCCTGTATAATCACCAATCCGTCCGTTTTTTATCAGATTCACCGCATAATACATCAGGGAATCCTGACTGGCTACACCTGTATTGATATCTGTATACATAATCTTTTCAAGCATGCACTGAGCTAATGTCCGGTTGTACTGAATAAATATCTCCCTAAATATAAACCTGTGTGTCTGTATCTCCTCTTCTGAATAACCCGGACCATATGGATAATCCTTGATAAACACAGTACCACCGGTTCTGATCTTCATCTCTATATCAACGGGGGTGCCCAATTCAGTCACTTCTCTCTCGTATAATACCGCGCTGCTTCTTTCTCCAAGCGGCATAAACCTGTTTTTCGGAATATCAACAGTAATCTCCGCCTTTCCCAGCCTGAGCCTGTCAGCAATAGCAGCAAGGCCATTCCTTATACACTGGATTCTCTGTTGCTGTGTATCCGCGTCCCCGCTTATGCATTCGAAGAATTCTTTCATCCGGCTGTCCATTTGTATGCTTTTATCAATTGTGTTATCCATTCTATCTCCTCCAGCCTTCAACACATAGCCTGTATCGTCCGGTCTTAAATATCAAAATCGGCCCAAGCGCATCAAAAATTAATAAATATAAACTCTTCCTACATTATAGCAGTGGTGAAATGAATGCACAATGTATTATCCTACCCCTGGCGCCTTTTGCCCCAGAAAAACAAGGCAACTGTGCCAGGTCCTGTATGACTTCCTATGGTAGTTCCTATATAATTGATCTCCACCTTGCCATCAAGCTTTGGAAATCTCTCCTCGACAAGTCTTGCCACAGCCTCGGCATCCTCCATACATGCCGACTGCGATATATAGCACTTGCCGGAATAATCAAGCCCATCCTGTGCATTCTCCTCCATTCGCTTTACTATCTCCTGAATAACCTTCTTTTTACCTCTTATCTTTGATCTCGGTATCAGCCTTCCCTCATTATCCATGTTGAGAAGTGGACATATTCCAAGTATTGTGCCGACTGTTCCAGCAGTCTTGGATATTCTTCCGCCTCTGATATAAAACGTGAGATCCGTTGAGAAGAACCAATGGTTCAGGTCCAGCTTATGCTGTTCTATCCAGTCATGCAGCTCGTCTATGGACTTGCCTTCATCTCTCATTCCTGCCAGCGTGTCCATGATGAGACCATAGCCCGAGGACGCACCCAGGGAATCAACCACATATAGTTTCCTGTCAGGGAATTCTTCCTCCAGATCCTCCCTGGCAATATTTGCAGAGTTTATAGACCCGCTTATTCCCGATGACAATGTCAGGTGAAGTATGTCATACCCCTGTTCAAGATAAGGCTTCCAGAAATCATAATATTCATCTGAATTAACCTGCGAGGTCTTCGTAGCCGCACCCTCTGTCATCTTTCTGTAAAATTCCTCAAATGGCATGGTCTGTCCCAGATCATCAGGATGTTCCACACCATCAAGCTCATAGTGAAAGCATATATATTTTACGTCTATTTTGTCAAAATGCTCCTTTGAAAGATCTGCTGTTGAGCAGCAGCTCAAGATATACTTTGCCATGTTTGTCCACCTCTCCAATATATTTGTACGGTTCTGTCTTCACCTGTACGTTTTAATTTTGCATTTCATTTACTTTTTCAGCCTTTTCCTACTATATAATTATTATATTATCTACTATTGTATCATCATTGGCTTTTTATTCATAGTCATAAATACGATAAAAAACAGACAAAAACATCCACAACACATTGTTTTTAAAACCATGTTGTGGATGTTAATATATATCACCATTTTTCATTTAAAATACAGTGGTTATCGCAAGTCGTTCCTCTATAAGCTTCTTGGCCGTGTTGAACCGGTCAAGATAATCACCGGATATAATTTCACAGCTTACTCCATGACTATCAAACCACGCCTTGAGCAAATCACTGTAACGCCTTCTCTCCCGCATTATATCCTCATTCCGGGTTCCGTCCTGGACAAAATCCGTTCCATCAGGATCAAGGAATAGCACCAGATCCCATTCATTTGTTGCATTTATCGCGCCTGCCATATCCGTGAGCCTGCGTTTTTGTTCGTCATCATCCATGAGCAGATCACAATAGAATCCTGTAGTCAGTGCATCGGTATCCACAAACAACAGTCTGTTGCTATGCCTGGCTGCCCTGCGGACCTCGTCCTTCTGTCTGATGAAGTTCTCCACCAGATCATCTTCAACCATGAACTCCTCGCCGCCTGCGTACTCACAGGTGTCACGCCCTATCTCCCGTACAAAATTTGTGTTATATGCCAGTGCAAGATTCTCAACCAGTGTAGATTTTCCTGTGGATTCACCGCCGACCACCAGAACCTTTCTGACGTAGTGATCCCTGCACACCTTTGGAATATACTCCCAGTGTGCCGTCGCCCACTCACGGATCTCTGTCGAGGATACCGGAACCTCCGCCCTGTCAAAGTACACGACCTCACTCTCCGGACAGTACAAGCTCTCAAATCTGCCGGTTCCAAGATAATCCGAACCGCAGAACACTGCATCTATAGGCTTTCCTATCGTGTCCTTGATATCCTGTGCTCCCTTTTCCCAGTAATAATCCGTATTGTATTCTTCTTTTGAAACCGCCTTATCCTCTATCATGATTATCTTCACATTTGGCAGATGTCTTGTGCTGTTGAGT